>Ga0307515_10000608_pt1 | contig 83578 bp, 73 predicted proteins | sample 17_EM_MG_FD_194513 | JGI IMG/M metagenome (GOLD analysis project Ga0307515, IMG submission 194513) | Populus trichocarpa ectomycorrhiza microbial communities from riparian zone in the Pacific Northwest, United States - 17_EM | ecosystem: Host-associated > Plants > Roots > Unclassified | place... | reverse complement strand
ACTTCTACTCGATCGAAGAGGGGGCGACGTCCTAATTACTGAAGGGGTGGTGGCCCAGATTGCGAGGAATTTTGGCGGGGAAATGATGGCACTTCTACTCAATCGAAGAGGGGGCGACGTCCCGATCACTGAAGGGGTGGTAGAGGCAGCGGCCGGGAATGGGTGGAGGGGCAAAGAAATAATGGCACTTCTACTCAATCGAAGAGGGGGCGACGTCCTGATCACTGAAGGGGTGGTGGCCCAGATTGCGAGGAATTTTGGCGGGGAAATGATGGCACTTCTACTCGATCGAAGAGGGGGCGACGTCCCGATTACTGAAGGGGTGGTCAAGGCAGCGGTAAGGAATGGGGAGAGTGGCAAAGAAATAATGGCACTTCTACTCGATCGAAGAGGGGACAACGTCCCGATCACTGAAGGGGTGGTTGAGGCAGCGGCAAGGAATGGGTGGAAGGGCAAAGAAATAATGGCACTTCTACTCGATCGAAGAGGGGACGACGTCCCGATCACTGAAAGGGTGGTGAAGGCAGCGGCAAGGAATGGGTGGGGTGGCAAAGAAATGGTGGCACTTCTACTCGATCGAAGAGGGGGCGACGTCCCGATTACTGAAGGGGTAGTGGCCCAGATTGTAAGGAATTTTGATAAGAAATAATAGCACTTCTACTTGATCGGAGAGGGGGCGACGTCCTAATCACTAAAGGGGTAGTGAATCTTGTAAAAGTGCCTTAGACGTGGTTTCGGCGGAAGAGACCACTCTATAATTAGGACTTCTAGCCCTAACACTTGTACATTTTATTTATAATTATTCTCTTTAAATATCCAGTTTATAAAGGCGCTCGGGGGTAAGCGTGAATATATAATAAGATAGTTTGCCACTCTATGGAGAGAAGCTTCTGGAAACTTCTAGACAAAACGCCTCGATCACGCTAGCAGGGAGGGCGACCCGTACCGGGTGAAAGGCGTAATGCCACACCCTTGTGAGCGTCTACTTTTTGAGGATAAAGTGGAAAGTTTGGGCGGAGGCGTTTCCGCCAAGGGCGCGGGGAGAAAATCCACCATTGACTTGCCATGGCACCACCGATCCAAACAAATGACGTGCTATTCCCACTTAGCCTTCTCGTCTTGTCTTCACACTTCATTCACTCTTGCAGCTCTCAACGGCCTCATTTCCAGTCTAACCGCTGCACTCGGTTCTAATCGAAACAATATCCGCCATTTCGCTACAACCTATAGTCTTGCGAATGTTGCGATAGTCATCGATTGCTTTGAATCTGGGGGGATACCTCTGCATCTTCTCCGACTGCGGCTGCGACTATACTGAGGAACTGTTGAACTCACACCATTTCCATTTGAAAACGCGCTACCCTCTTCGCGCCTTAACATCACGCTCACAAGGCAACGAGGCGGCGCGGCTGTGCATTCGTGAACGGACGAATGAGGGGCGTTGAACTCCTTAACAATTTGGGGCTGAGTGCCTTCACCCTCATGCGAGCAATAAATGTCAGCGAAGCCTCAGGAGCTCCAAAATTGTCTCTTTCCAGATCGCGCCCGTTGTGACGACAATGTGGGCATCTAGACAGATCCAAAATGCGGTTAATCAACGCATCCACCCGCAGAATCCACGAGTTTCTCAGCAATGACAGCGTTCCCGATTTCGCGATTCTGTCCCACACATGGGGCGGCGAAGAATGCACGCTCCAACAAATGGAAGATCCAAACGTCACGTCGCGAATAGGCTTTGCGAAAATCAAATTATCGTGTGAACAAGCTTTACGCGACGGCCTGCAATGGGTCTGGGTTGATACGTTAAGTTTTGCAGGGAATTTAAGGAGGGTCAGGCTAATGGAGGTGGTCCAGCTGCTGCATCGATAAAACTAGCACGGCTGAGCTTTCAGAAGCTATTAACTCGATGTTTCGGTGGTATCGCGATGCGAAAGTGTGCTACGCTTATCTTTCCGATGTGAGGGGCATTAATGAGTTTCCTTACAGTCGATGGTTTACGAGAGGTTGGACTTTGCAAGAGCTCGTTGCGCCGCCAAATATTCAATTCTACGATTCGGATTGGCACTATAGGCTCAAAGCTCAAGTTGCGCGGTCAGCTCTCAGAAATCAGCGGGATTGAAGAGCAAGTTTTAAGGTCCGGCAAATTCAGGCATATCAGCATAGCGAGAAAGATGTCATGGGCAGCGAAACGACGAACCACCCGGATTGAAGACGAAACCTACTGCTTGCTAGGCATATTCGGAGTTAACATGCCTCTGCTGTACGGGGAGGGTAAGAAAGCCTTTGCAAGGCTTCAGGAAGAAATCATGAAGATTTCAGACGACCAATCTCTCTTCGCTTGGGGACTCGCCGAGAAGCCTCGAACGATGCAACAATTCTTGCACGAGTGTGCACCGCAGGACAACAGAGATCTGCACGGTCTCTTCGCCGACTCACCCTCTGACTTCACCTTCAGTGATCGCATCAGGGTGCTAGAAAATCCGCACCCGGTCATTCCACCAATCGTCTCGGGTGATGGCGTGCGCGTAGAGCTCCAAGTGTTGCAGTTGGAAAAAGAGCCACTCCAATTCGCCGCGCTCTTTTGTACAATGGAGGGGAACTACGAATCGTATCTAGGATTCCCGCTAAAACGCTGGGGTCAACAGTGGACGACGCGTGTCAAAGAGCTATTGCTTATTCCAGCGCGAGATCTGGCGAGGGGTGGGAACCCGTGTCGCCAGCCCTCAGTGTGTTTGATCAAGCAGCCCTCACCATTCTACGCTGAGCCAGCGCCGAAGACCGTCCTCAGATTTATCCGTCTTGCCGACGCTTTCCAGGACCATTACCTCTTGGAGGAAGTTGTGTGCTCAGCCCATGCAACTTACTCACTCATTGACCAGATAATTACATTATCAGCCGATCTAGACAAATTACATGCTGCAATGATCTTTACCCCGCGAAGAGACCACAAACATTTCTTTGGTCTCATCGACAAAACCGTTTCAATGAGACTTAAAAAGGCCCGAGACTTAAGTTGTCAAGGCCGTGCATACGGCATCGAGATGTCAAGCAATAAGTTTCGCGGGGGGGCTAGCATCGCCATTACTCAGCCGTCGTTCGCGATCCTTGTCGGCGGCACACTGACAGCTCCCTGGATAGACTGCGTCACCATCCTGAGCGATACTAATACGGACGATGATTTCCATGCTTTCCTGGATACCAACAAGAAAGAAAACCTAGCAAGAGTTTGCACGACCAGGAGCCGCTTGATATTAAAACTGAATGAGCAAGAATCAATGAGTGGGAAGCGCAAAGCACGCGTAGTGCAGGCAATCGCGCATTACAAAAGTCGGCACCGGGGAAGCTATATAAGGGATTCCGAACGAAGGCCGGGCATGGGCTGGGAATTGATGTATAACGAGAGGAACATCTTTGTAGATGCAAGCCTGCAGCTAGTGAGTAAGAATCTCGTTGAGCGCAGCCTGTTCTTGTTCCTAGAGATTGCAGGGAGTAAGGAACAGTTAGGGAAGCCCCAAAACACGAATTGGTGGTTATATTGATAGAAGTTGATGGATAGCCAGAAGGAGATCATGAACAATGTCTTGCTTTCTTCGTGTCCGAACAGCTATTGCCAGTATAAAGGCCCCAAGCTGCCCGGTCTCCTCGAGCGCTTTTAAGCGTTCTATCCGTGCCATAATCTCCATGACTTCTTTTTGACGAATTTCCACAGGATGAGACGGTCTGCCTGCTCCAATCCCATGGTGTCTTTCTTGACACCTGGCGTTTTTGTCAACCGATAGAGACTGCGTGCTAATCGCTAGGTATCGCCTGCACCCTAAGCGCGTCCGCAACTCATCGCTTGGAGCTGACTCGACGCCTAGAACACCAAACTATATACGGTATAGAGCTTATTGACTGGCTTTTTAGGCGTACGACGGTGCGCGAGAACTAAAAGTGCATGAACCTGAAGACACAATGGGATCTACCTTGACTTATTGTTTTAGCCTGCAACTGCCCTAACGCAAGCTTGTACTGGTCAAGAGGGCCATCCTTAGTACAAAGCTTCTGGACCTCAGCATACCATGGCTCGTTGGAATTTCCTTCTTCGAGACGGTATCTTAAGGTGGTAAGAAGGGAGTAGAGGTTCGATGCTTCGATAGCACACTGAGCGCGGTCTTTTGGGGCGTCCTTAACGTCGTTGAGATACTCGATCACTCTGCTCGTCAGCTGCAGAATGGTGGCGGTAATGCTAAGCGGATCCATAGCTTTGTGAGCGGCGGCGAGGTTTATTTTTGTGGGGGAGGGCTGGAGACAATAGATGGACGCGCTGTCCACGCGCCAAGACCTGTGCCAGGACTGCGCCTCACATCCACGGTAGATGGGAGTATGTGGCGCGTATTAATGAACGCAAGGTGTTATCCGAGACTCTCGAGCTGTTTGCCAGCGCTAGCAGGGAGGGGGCCGACCCGCACCGGCCACCCTGCTAGCGCCGGCAAGGTATAAGCGCCTTAATGACTGAATTTATATCATTCTTTGTGTTAGTTTCGTATAAGCACGTGACACAATATCTGGTACGAGGATGCTTAGCATTAATCCGTGGCGCAAGCAATGAGGCGACACGCCGTTCAGCCTTGCCGTGCTCAATGAAAATCTGCGCGATGTTGCCCTCTTCTTTCAGCAGAGCGGCTTGTCAACCGAGTCTTCTATCGTGCCTTTATTTATCGCCGCCGCGCCTCCGTACCTCCCCACCGTATCTCCGCACCTTTCTTCCACATGGACCCGCTTAGTGTCACAGCCAGCATTGTTGCTATTCTCCAGCTCTCCAACAAGGTTCTCGGATACCTCAACGACATAAAGGATGCCCCGAAAGACCGGGCAAAATGCGCCGTCGAGGCTTCGAGCCTCAACAGTCTTCTTGTCAGCTTGAGGTTCCGACTTGAGGAGGGAAGCTCCAATGAATCGTGGTATACCGCGGTTCGAGCTCTCGGAGTCGAGAATGGGCCGCTCGATCAGTTCAAGCAAGCGCTTGAGCAGCTGCAGGCTAAGATGACTGGCGGAGGCAGACTGAAAAAGGCAGGCGACGCGCTTGTGTGGAAGTTTAGCAAAGAGGAAGTTACTAGCATATTGGCCAGGATAGAACGCTTAAAGACGCTAGTAGAGATTGCGTTACAGATGGACCACTTGTAAGTCTCCGTAATGGCGTTGCAAGGCAACATTGCTCATGTGTCTAAGCAAACTATCTCAAGCAATCAAAGACGACACGGCCTTCATTCGGAACCACGTTCCCACTATAGAATCTGGACTTGATACGATACGGCAAGACCAAGACCGTGTACGGCACAACAAGCTCATGGGATGGATATCACCAACGGATTTTCCGGCTCAGCAATCTGATTTCATAGGCCGCAGACAAGAAGGGACAGGTCAGTGGTTTCTCGATGCCCCCGAGTTTGCGAGGTGGCTTCATGGACCAAATGAGACGCTGTTCTGTCCCGGGATCCCCGGAGCCGGTAAGACGATAATAGCAGCAATCGCAATCGATTACCTTTTAAAAGTAATACCGACCGGTGCCGTTGGAGTTGCTTATGTGTATTGTAACTACAAGGCACAGGTAGACCAGAATGCCGCTAGTCTACTAGCGGCCATCCTTAAGCAGCTAGTGCAGGTCCGACCGTCCATCGCGGAGCCTGTGGAACTTTTGCATAAGCAGCATGCCGACCGGGGGACTAAGCCATCACTTGAAGAGATCTTCAGGGCTCTTCAATCTGTTCTTGCTACTTATTCAAGTGTGTATCTCGTGGTCGATGCTCTAGACGAGTGTCCAGACAAAGACGGCAGCCGTCACCAGTTTCTTGCCAAGCTCCGAGATCTACAAGGCAGGACAGACCTACGTCTGATAGCCACTTCAAGATTTATTCTAGGGGTTGAAACTGAGTTTAAGGGGATGCCAACATTAGAAGTACGCGCAAATAGTGAGGACGTAAAACGATTCGTGGCAGGCCAGACTTACCAACTTCCGAAATGTATTCAACGGGACGTTAAGCTGAAGGAATTAGTACAAGATAAGATTGTTGAAGCAGTAGATGGCATGTGAGTATGTCGCGCGGCTCGTGGAAGCACTTATGGCTCACAATGCTGCTAGGTTCCTTCTCGCTCGTCTTTACACCGACTCATTACTGGACAAGGATACTGTTAAGGCAGTGAAGTTGACTTTGAAGCGATATTCTAGAGGCTCTAAAGATTCTAAAGCACTCGAGCAAGTCTATGACGAAGCATACGACGAAGCGATTAAGAGAATAGAAAGCCAACTTCCTGGAAAGCGGGAACGAGCAAGGAATGTCTTGTCCTGGATTACATACGCACAGAGACAACCCACTACTGCAGAGCTATGCCATGCTTTGGCGGTAGAGCTAGGCGAAGAAGAGCTGGATCCGGACAACATTCCCAATGTCGAAGATATAGTCTCCGTGTGTGCCGGCCTTGTTACCGTGGACGAGGAGAGCGATATAATCCGTCTGGTACACTACACTACCCAAGAGTATTTTGAGCGGATTATAGAAAAGTGGAATCCTCGCGCGCAGCTAGATATAGCCTCAACGTGTCTTACTTATCTCTCCTTCAGTACCTTTAGATGTGGCAGCTGTCCTACTAATCAAGACTTCGAGGGCAGGCTAGAGCAAAATGTATTCTTAGACTATGCTGCTCGGCACTGGGGACAGCATACACTAACGGTTCAAGATCAGGTGTTTGAACTAGCTTGTTCTTTTCTTCGGCGCAGCAGCTCGATTTGCTGTGCTGTACAGGTTATGTCGATTCCAACTTACAAATACGGCAAGTATTGTCAAAATTATCCCAGAGAAACAACAGGATTACACTTAACGGCGCGATTTGGATTGCTTTCTCTATCAGAGAAGCTGCTATCTAAGCCAGGGAAAAATATCATTATCCCAGCAGACCCGAGAGACAGCTACGGACGGACGCCGCTGTTGCTCGCGGCAGAGTCTGGATACAGTGCGGTAGTGAAGCTACTTCTCGACAAGGGCGCCGATGTCAACGCGCAAAGTAGATACCACGGCAACGCACTCCAGGCGGCTTCATATAGAGGCCACATGCAGGTTGTAAAGCTGCTGCTTAACAAGGGCGCTGATGTTAACGCGCAAGGTGGAGAGTACAGCAACGCACTCCAGGCGGCTTCATACAGAGGCCACGTGCAGGTCGTAAAGCTGCTGCTTAACGAGGGCGCCGATGTTAACGCGCAAGGTGGAGAGTACGGCAACGCACTCCAGGCGGCTTCAGCTAGAGGCCACGAGCAGGTTATAAAGCTGCTCGTCGACAAGGGCGCCGATATTAACGCGCAAGGTAGAGAATACGGCAACGCACTCCAGGCGGCTTCATACAGCGGCCACGAGCAGGTCGTAAAGCTGCTGCTTGACAAGGGCGCCGATATTAACGCGCAAGGTGGAGAGTACGGCAACGCACTCCAGGCGGCTTCAAATGGAGGCGACGAGCAGGTTATAAAGCTGCTGCTCGACAAGGGCGCTGATATTAACGCGCAAGTTGGATACTACGGCAATGCACTGCAGGCGGCTTCATATAGAAGCCACGAGCAGGTCGTAAAGCTGCTGCTTGACAAGGGGGCCGATGTTAACGCGCAAGGTGGAGAGTACGGCAACGCACTCCAGGCGGCTTCAGGCGGAGGCCACGAGCAGGTCGTAAAGCTGCTGCTTGATAAGGGGGCCGATGTTAACGCGCAAGGTGGATACCACGGCAACGCTCTCCAGGCGGCTTTAGCTAGTGGCTACGAGCAGGTCGTAAAGCTGCTGCTTAATAAGAGTGCCGATATTAACGCGCAAGGTGGATACCACGGCAACACACTCCAGGCAGCTGCAGCTGGAGGCGACGAGCAGGTCATAAAGCTGCTGCTTGACAAGGGCACCAATGTCAACGCGCAGGGTGGAAAGTACAGCAACGCACTCCAGGCGGCTTCATATAGAGGCCACATGCAGGTCGTAAGGCTGTTGCTTGACGAGGGCGCCGATATTAACGCGCAAGGTGGAAAGTACGGCAACGCACTCCAGGCGGCTTTAAGTGGAAACCACAAGCAGGTCGTAAAGCTGCTGCTCGACAAGGACGCCGATGTTAACGCGCAAGGTGGATACTACGGTAACGCACTCCAGGCGACTTCAACTAAAGGCGACGAGCAAGTTATAAAGCTGCTGCTCGACAAGGGCGCCGATGTTAACGCGCAAGGTGGAGAGTACGGTAATGTACTCCAGGCGGCTTCATATAGAGGCCACGAGCAGGTTGTAAAGCTGCTGCTCAATAAGGGCGCCGATGTCAACGCGCAAGGTGGAGAGTACGGTAACGCACTCCAGGCGGCTTTATATAGAGGCCACGAGCAGGTTATAAAGCTGCTGCTTAACAAGGGCGCCGATATTAACGCGCAAGGTGGAGAGTACGGCAACGCACTCCAGTCGGCTTTAGATGAAGGCCACGTGCAGATCGTAATGCTGCTGCTTGACAAGGGCGCCAACGTCAACTGCCTTGGTGGTTCGTACGGGTCCTTTTTGAACCTCCTTGCCTTCAAGGGGTATACACATCTACTGCGTTTGGTCTACGAGCAATACCATGCGATCCAAAACCTTGCGGATTCCCATGGCAGAACTGCTCTTCAGCTTGCTGCAAGAAGTGGACACATTAACACCTTCGAATATCTCCTCAGCTTAGGCCTTAATCCTAAAGCTAAGGACGCGAAGGGAGATAGTCTGCTCCATTATGCTTCTTCGGGAAGCTCATTACAGGTTCTAAACGTAGTGCTCGGCAAGGGTCTTACGTCCTCGCCGCAGAGTGGACACTGGACTCCCCTTCACTGGGCTTGTAGGACAGGAAACCCTAATATTATTAAGCGACTAATTAAGGAAGGTTTACGCAGTGAATGTGTCACTCTCCCTCAACCAGAAGGGCAATGGAGCCCTATTTCTATTGCTATCTTCCATGGAAACGGGAAGATGCTAGAAGAATTGCCTACGTCCTGCAGATCTCTGCTAGGTGCAGGGGCTAATTCAAGCGCTGCAGATGCCGTGCAACTTAACGGCAGACGTTATAGTGGTTATTGGTGCAATGGATGCCTTTATGTAAGTAGGTAGCTGGAAGCGGTCGAACAATTCTCATATCGAATAGGACATCTATGGGCCACGCTTCCACTGTCGCGACTGTCCAGACTGGGATTATTGTTTCATGTGTAAGCCTTTTCTCGACCACTTACATGAGAACCACTCGTGGGAATATATCGAGTCTTCTGAGGAGTCTTCTACATAGGAGCATATTAATGTATATGGGACACTAAATGGCCAAAGACTAGGAAGATGGAGTCTGCGGAGAAGCAGCCTTCTATACTAGCCAGTTTACGTCGATATAGCTACTAAAGTTAATAGGAGGAGCCTGCGCTTCCAGTAATTAGCATTCCCTGGCATTTGTATAATGTTTTAAAAGCCGTATCTATTGAGCTATCTCGCTGTTGTGAGATCGTTGCCAGCTATCGCTACATATAGTATACTCTCAGTACGTTAACACAGGTTTTATATTTAAGGCCTTCCATCATGAGGAATCTAGAGGTCAAAATGAAGTTGCAGTCTATATTAACAAAAAGCGCATTAACAGGCCTTAGAGAATAGGAATTAAATTCAGTACTATTACTAATATAAGCAACAGCACCAGAAATAAACCATATTACGTAATAATATTGATGTCGAGTCCTTTATTAAGGTACGTATACCTTGCCGGCGCTAGCAGGGAGTGGCCGACCCGCTCCAGCTATACCCTAAATAGTGCATGGCCATAATAGAATACACATACATACGTAGGAGGGGCGAAATAGCAGGCTCTACAAAGCTAGTCCGGATAAGGCAATTATCGACATGTCGTCCAGCTGCCGTCGAAATAATGCTCTGCTAGTTAATATATAGTTAATACATCTTAGTATGGTTTAAAATCTGTGGGGAGAGAGGCATACTAACACGTGGTCAACTTTACAAAGGTCATCCCTTGTTTGGAATCCCAATAAAGGGCCTCGGATGCGAAATGCCTTTTATTTATGACATTTCGAATGTTATTGTAGAATGTTTGTAAGCCCATACCACTTTTTTGCACTTGATGACAGTTAAAGAAACATGCTAGGCAGAGAAGGCAGGAAAGGCTATTCCTTCCGCAGGCAGAGCAATGGCATTCCATGTTAAATATAGTATTGGAGTTTGTCAGGATACTGAATTGGATTCTAAACTACTTACGCGCCTGAGCAACTAGGATTCTATAGGAAGATTTCAACCTGCCCCCTCCCGAGTTTGCGCCGATACAAAAACACGACCTCCTATCGCCGCAACAGGGAGACAAACAGGTCCAATTTGTTGGCCAGGAAAAGAGACGAGATTCGGAACCCGAGGAACTTTTCGAGAGACAAGACTAAATTTGATAAACGCAGAATAAAGACCAAACATGTGTGCAATAGAGGAGATCGAGACAGGAAACCTAGAATACCTCAAGGAAGAGAAGGGGGAAGAGAAGGTACCGATTACACAGGGGCAGAAAACAGACTCCAACGTGCAAATCTGTCTTGGTCTCCGTATTCGTACTCCGTGATAACCAAGTGGAATGATGATTTTGAGTGTTCTGTTGATATATGGTCTAGTCCTCGGACGTGCGCTGCATGCAAGCCCGGCCTATTAGTCCAGCATGACGAAAACTGGAAAGGACTAGATATCATGCAACCGTGGAACCCGCCGAGAATAAATGATAATAGTGTTGAATCGGATTGACAAGCATACAAATCCTGGACGCAAACCACGCGCCGCCTATAAATACGCAAAGACGGCACAACCATCTCATGCAAAGTGGCCATGACCATGAAAAGAGGTGATAGTAAGTCCATCACGCATATTCAAGTAAAAGCAGACACCTAAGAGGCTATCGTGCGGGCACCCTGATTGCCGCCTCTTCGGTTGTTTTTTGACTTTTGAGGAACGGTGCTCCAGCCATCTTCCTCAGGACCTCCAGTGGTGGAACCAGCCGGTGCGGCAGGAGTGCCGGATTTACGTCTCCAGGCACCCTCAGATTTATTTTGTGGGGGGTTGCGAATCACCTCCTTCGGTTTGACTGCTTTGCCCTCAACAATATTTCCGTTAGCTGGGGCGTCGACAGCATCATCTTCAGCTTCAGCGTCAGCACTTTCGTTATCAACATTTCGTAAAATTTCGTAATTCAGGCTTGCTGATTTCTCCTCTGTGCCGTTCTCTTTAGATGCTTTGGAGGGCTCCTTGGGACTCGTGGGTGTGGCTGGGGCTGCTTTTTCTTTTTCAGGTTTGGTAGCAGCATCCCTTGCCTTCTTTTCTTCGCGTGCCTTATCCTCTTGCTCTTTCTTCTGTCGCAGGGCAAGTTGCCGCTTCTCCTCAACCTCTTTTTCTCTCGCAGCCGTGTCGATAGGGCGGGCAGCACCGAATGGGTTAGACTTCGAGTCGGATGACGTAGACGCAAGAGCGGGCTCTGCCTCGGAGACGGTACGCTTCGCGAGGTTAAGCCTTGGTCGGACAGCCGGGGCTGCTGGGGTTGGTGCAGGAGACGACGGCACACTAGTATCTGGAGTAGCAACAGGAGATTTAGCTGAAGCATCCGGTCTCATCTTCGACCGCCACTGATTGTCAAGCTCTGGTGCCGTAGGTTGCCGCTCGTAATGTGACTTCTCTTGGAATTCGCGGCGTGGTGGGCGTGATCCATCTTGAGATCGACCTTCACCCCATGCTGGAGATTGCTTCCGCTCACCCCGAGGAGCTTCACGCCCTCGGACCCTACCACCATCTCGCAGTGGTCCGCTTGGCGGGACTGGTGATAATGGACCCTTTCTTTCCCAGTTGCCGAAGTCTCGGACTTTGCCGTCACCTTCGAAAGGAGGCCGCCTGCGTTCACCACGTTCACCACGTTCGCTTCCGCCGTCAGATCCGGTATCAAAATTCCGGTAGCCTCCCCGGTCAGAAACTCGACGTCCAGTGTTTGGAAGGTCGGGTAAAGGTCCTTTCCTAGTCCAGTCGTTAAGCTCACGGGCTTCAGGACGGTCCTTGGCTACAAGAGTTTAGTCAGAGCCCTCATAAGTATAGGCCCATCTAACTTACGTGGCTCAGCGACGCTGACACGAATGTTCCTGCCTTGAAACTGGGTACCTCCTAAGTCCAATGCTTTCTTCAAGCCGTCTAGAGTTGCAAATTCGACATAGCCAAATCCTTTAGGCTTGCGCTCCAATTTGTCCTCAACTATGCGAACGTTGGTAACTTCACAGCCACTGAAGAAGTCATTGATATCGCCTTCCGTCGCGTCAAAGGACAGATTGCCAAGATGGGCGGTGTAAGGGGGTTTTGACGGAAGAGGGAGCTGCTCTCGCACGGCATATCCACCGAGGCGGTCACCACCGCGATCTTGACATAAGGTTAGCTTATTAGACAAAAGTCAGGGTGGTGGCCTATGTGTTGAAGAAAATCAGCCACTACTAACCACCAAATCCACGATCAGAACCAAATCCGCCAGCGGAGCTGAATGCGCGTCTGTCACCTCCATAACCGGTACGGGAATCTAATATCGTAAGGTCAGCACTTCACTAGCAGCGATACTCCCACCATTGGAGGGTAAGGTCGGGTTCGCATTGAAGTACCTCCGGCTACGAAAATGTTAGTTTGAGGTAGGCCAGATAGTCACATAGAGGATAACTTACAAGCAACGGGCATATCCTCCATTTCATCAGCCCAAGAGCCTAGAGCTGAAAATTGTCAGTTGAGAACGTCTACGGGCGCGGAGGGTGGCGCATACATTGATCGCCCAGGAAGTCCCCCAGGGACATCTTCTGGGTCTTTGACTTTGCAGGAGCTATATAAGAAGAGGTCAGTTATAACTCTCAGGCCATATGTGCCGTCAGGCACGGTGCGAGGCATTTCTATGCGGCTGACGTCCGCCTGGCGAACTTCGCATGGAGGGAGTTCGTACCCATGATTGCGAGGTGCAGTCAACGCGCTGTTCGAGAAGCGCGCTGGCTGAGAAAGTACTGAGAGACTAATAGGCTCTCAGTGAGGTTGTTGAATGAAGTTTTGCCGGGTGGGTTGTGTGTGTGGAGTGGCCGATACTTGACCGGGCCGTGTCTTGGCTTTGGTTGAAGTCGTGAGGAAAAAGTGTTTGTAGTTTTGTGTAGTCAGCTGCGCTTTGATGCTAGCTCGCCAATTTTACCGGCCGACACTAAAGGACCTATCTCCGGCAAACCCTCACCCGTTGCACACAACCCAACTCTCCTTTGCATCACAACACGACTTATTTTTTTAGAAAAATATTAATACAGTTTTCGATTATCAGACCGATCATGGGGGGCCGGGCGACCGAGTCTCGAATTACTAGGCCAATTGATGTTCTGAGTGCTGCTCTGCAAGTTGGAGCATTTACCGGTGTGTTCCATCTCTCCTTTTTCTACCATCTTAATCCGGTTTGAGGCGAGTCTTATGCGTTGCTTAATACGGGAGCTATTGTGTGCATAACAAAGTATATCCCCTTTTCAGCCCAATAGTCTCTGAGCTTCTAAGCGCCGAACTTGTCACGCATATTCAATGTGATTTTATAATTTGCGATGCCATGTCACACTGCTACCGAGACGAATTATTGGAAATGTCTTTCTTTCATGCCATTGCCACTAGCGGAATCTAATTGACTAAGTAACGCATTTGAGAAAAGAAGTGTGCTGATAGCACTGCAGGTGGTGCCGGTTTAGTAGTTGGAGGTGTTTCAGGCGTTGTGCGCTCGACAACACCTGTTCTTTTCGCTGCAGCTTCCGGTATTCAGTGGTTCGCTCTTGGGAGCACCCTCTGGGGTAATTTAAACTCCGTATGTTCGTATACTTCCACTGACTCCTCCTCAAGCTACCAGGGGCATCATCCTTCAGCGCCAAGGTATCTACGATTGGTTTGAATTTAACAGAGGTGCACGACTTCAGCCTCGGGATGTCCTTCCTCCAACTCCTCAGGAAAAGGTCAATGCAAGCGCCATTGCTGGTGGCATCACGGGAGGCGTTCTTGCACCGCTAGTCCGTACGTGCATTTATTTAACTAGTCTATCGGGAGGTCGCACTCTAATACACTCTTAAAGGCGGGCGACGAAACATGATCCCTGCGGTTATTATGTTTTCGGTATTCGGATATGCTGGTCAAAGCATCTACAACGTCCTCGACGCTAGAAATACCCAAGAACAGAAAGAAAAGCTGCAGAATCCGAATAAAGACGAAAAGGAAAATCTCTTGCATCGAATTGCGAAGTCCCGTTGGAGTCCGATGAAGGTCCTATCGGATGAAGAATATGAAAACATGCTCCAAGAGAAACTTCTCCGCATTGAAGCCGACATAGCTCTCATCGACGAAAACATTGAGAAGCTAAAACAACAGCGAAATCAGACTCCGAAAGATAGTTAGGCCGACCATTAAGAAATTTTTCAAACGCAGCACTCTGATACCCAACTTTACAAAGTTCGAATAGCGAGTCTCTCTATCGCCAGACCTATTATCGCCAACATCGAAGAGACTTTTACTATGCTCTGGCCAACGCCTGGTTTAACCCTCGACTAATTGCCATGCAAAGCAGAATCGAGCTGTTATCCAGTCAGTGAACCTCGCGGAAGTCGAATGTCGGTAGAGTAGAGTCAAATCAAAATACGAGCCCGATAGAAGGCTCCTCCCACTACCTCTAAGTCCTCTTCATTTGAGTGGAGAGGGTATACGCTGAGTAGGGATGCGGGACTTTGATCATGCCGGTAGCTCTTTCAAGACCAGAATAAAATATTAACCTTGCTCGAAATCAAATAGTAAATGGGCAAGTTCATAACTGTATCAATACCGTACGGTAGGGAAGATTTGGCTGAAACATGACGTATCTCGACAAATTTCAGATGATACGCTATCTTTGGGGCTCTTGTATTACAATGTAGAAATGATTTTTACTTGTGCCTGAACCCGTGATGCTCGTAATCCCAAACCATTCTCTGTCATCACTGGAAATACGGGTGTACAAAATGACCACTCCCAGGAAGCCATCTAATCAGGTTCCATAGACCAGGTAACCCTTGTACGCCCAAAAGTCCAGATGCAAGGAACACCCGCCTCCTAGTTTCACGCACCCGACCAAACCCCACCCCCAAGTTTCAGGAACCCTAAAGAACCTCCGCTCCTTCCCGAAGAAGCTTCCACCCCACTTTCACCAGCACAGCAGCGCCCCCAAAAGCAAGCTTTGCCCGTGTTTCGGCTTCCCGGCTTGTCCCCAGCTCCAGCTTCAGCCACCAGCCTCTCTCAAGGCCACCCCAGCTCGGGGAGCTCGAAGAGCTTTCGAGAACAGCCCGCCAGGCGGTCTGGCGGTTTGAGAATCCGGAGAGCAGCGGCGTCTGGGCGCCGGGGAAACTGGGGAAGACCTCGGCTAGCAGCGACAGCGATTCATTCCGCGCAGGGAGAAAAGTCGGCATGGTGAGGGGGATGGACAACCCCCAAATGGCTTTTTGTCGAGTGGGAATCCATCACGACGGGTTTCAGATATTCTCACGTCACTATCACAGGAAATAGCACTGCCGCAGTCGACGCGAATGCTCCTCGTATCAGGTCGCAGTCACAATCACACGGTTTTTCTTTTTAGCCTTATCCATCAATACCGTATCCCTTTTCACTCCAATTCCCTGCCACCCACCCTATAATCCACAAACATAGTACTGCGACCTCAACACCAAAAATCCAGCGCTTCGCTAAACAGCAATCGATGCTAAAAAGCGGCAAAAGCTTTCCATCCAAAGAAGTAATAAAAGCCCAAGAAGGAAGATACAGGTCTGCTTGATTCCCTCAAATAGCCAGGCCGCCGACACCAAACATAGCTCCGATCCACTGCGAATATGAAGCCCAGTATATCCTCATCGCCCAAAAAAGCCCCCCTTCCCCACGATTCTTGAAGCTTTTAGCGTTTCGCCTGCTACAACACTCCTCCGGGCAACTGCACCGCTCCCCCTCTACTGCCCCCATCCCACCCGAAACCACCCTGGCCTCCTCCGCCAACTGCCTGCGTGGCTCCACCACCGCCGACTGTGCTTACGTGACCTTCTGCCGGCGCGGCATGCTTCCTTAGCATGAACATGGGCTTGCGGCCTTCCTTATCGAGTTGTTTGAATAGTATCAGTGGCCGCTCATTTAGCCCTAGACACCTCTCCTGATCTCCATGCACAATGTATAGAGCGTACTGCCGCCAGTCTGCCAGAATATTGTATTTTTTGAGCGCAACGGGAAGCACTTTGTGGCAGGGGTCGTCAATGGATACCCGGAATGATTTGAATATTTCGACCTGTGGGTTGCTGGAGGAAGAGCTGTTTACGGAAGCGGAAGAGGGTGTGGAGGCTTGAAGGGTTGTCGAGGAGTTGAGGGTGGTGCCTGAGCCGGCAGAAAGGGGTGCATCGCGATCGCGGTCGTTTGGTTCGTTAGGTCCTGCGGCGGAGCGTAGAGGCCGGGAAGAGAGAGGGGCGGGGGTGGCGTTGCGGATCTCGCGAGTATCGCGGTCTGGGACCGCGGTTGAAGTTGTGGACCATGTATTCGATGAGGGCCAGTTCCCATGGTCGTCCGGGTGCGCACTTCGGGGCACTTCAGGGCGGGGGAAGGAGCGGGAGGAGCTCTGGGCTTGCGAGTAAGCTGGAGAAGTAGGTGAGTGTTGAGAAAGTTGATTCGGCGACATTTGGTTTTGCGATCCGCCCGTCATGGAGGCAGTAAGGTGAGATGAGGCAGCCATAGCGGCTGCTGAAGGATCCAGGGAGGAGCTGTCGACAAGAGTCCGGCCTTCGTGGATAGTTGGAGAGGGGTTCTTCGGCGCCGATCCGAGGAAAAGCTTCTTTGTAGAAAACTTGCGCGAGAGACTACTCGCTGCTCTTTCTTGCTGAGGTTGCGGTGATGTTAGGTGGTCGTCCGGCATTGGTAATGGCTGTGACCTATCCTTTACCATCCGCACTAAAGGTAGAAACTCCTCCCTTAGCTTCCTATTCTCCTCAGCTACCCTATTCAGGTCGTCTTTTAAATGTCTCAATTCGGCTTCTGCAACGTGTATCCGCTCATCACGCGCCTGTATGATATGAATGATGCGGGCAACATCTTCCTGTGTAGGGGCGACATCCTGTACTGAGGTATCTGCGGCTGGAAGGGGATGTTAGTGTTTTGCTTCAGTTCAAATGAACCTCCATATCCTTACAGAGTGGAATATAATGATCCGGTTCTATGACGACGTTCTGTTTGACCTTGATCTCATATACCGCTTTGAGAATAGTAAGCCGGTGGCCCACGCTCGTCATGCCCATCTCTTTCAATTCGGCATGTTGGAGAGCAACCAGAGCATCGCCTGTGATTCCTTCGTCTGCCAACAGAACCATTAGCCTCCCGAAAGCGGCCATACTTTATTTATGAACCTACCAATGAACGTCTCCGCATACTGTTCCAACCCTAAGCCTGATATGAAGTCCGCACATTGTTCCGCCGTCCACACTGTTATGAGGCCCGTAGGCGAACCATTGCTATCCCTTGAATGTGTGAAAGTTGTCGGCGTGTGCTCTGTGGAGGGAGGACCTGAGTCTGTTGGAGAGCTCTCAAAGTCCGGCGGGAGTGTCGGCGAGGTAATGACGCTGCGCTCATACTCATCGTCGGCGTCCGAATCCTCATGATATGTCGACTTGTACGCCATCATGGGCGGGCGGTCTGCGGCTTTCGGCGGCAAGGTGTAGTCGCTGCCAAGGCCAATGGTGGTGGAAGGGGAAGCTCTTCGTTATCACGGTGCTAGATCGTAGTCGGGCGGTGCAAGACCTGAATCGTAGTTGCGTCGTGATGCCGGACCCTGCTGGGGCGAAGCGAGATTGAGGAGGCTTGTTTTGCGGCCCTGACACCGGTCGAGCTGGAACTTCTGGGCAGCGGAAAGGCGTCGATGTTCGGTGTCAGATAGAGGGGAGTCAGGTATGATGGTGGCGGGCGACGTGGGATGTGCTGTGTGGGAAGCGCCGTGGGAAGAGTTGGCAGGGCGATGGGCCGGGAAGGCGGCTAAGAGGGACGAGGAGGGGGGATTGAAGAGGTGGTAAAGGACAAGGCGGACTGAAGAAGGCGGCAGCTTGGCCAGATCGGGGGAGGGCGGCACCAGAGGGCGGATAGAGGATTGTCTGGTGTTGAGGTTACAGTAAGAGATCGCCAGTGCCCTCGTCGCCTGCGTCGCTGCGCCTCCTTGCTCTGGGCGTCTACGAAGCCAACCGCACAGCTTTCTTCATGCTTTCACGCTTCATGCACGGGCCACCATGGAGAAAGATGCAACAATGTATCAATAGTAGCCTTCGACCACTTGCCAGGAACCGCGCATGCTCTCACTATCGCTCGCTACCTCTATCCAATTTGTGAATCGAAGGGCCCCCTACGGACACTGCAGTCAGCTTTTAGCCCTACAAGTCTTATTCAGACCTCCAAAGCCTTCGAATCAGCGACATTCCAGGAATCAGCAAACACCGCCAGACCTATCACCCGTCAGAAGTCCGGGTCCGCTGCGACATTCACCGGACCAATCCATTCACCACCTACATCCTACCCATTAACTATCCAATCCTCGCCTCCAAACTTCTCATTACACTGCCACCCGCCAAAACTCGACCCCACTAATTTTCGCTGCTGCCACGACTTCACCCACCTACCATAGCTATCAAGAATCACGGCCATAATGCCCACGGACCAAAAACCCCTCACCCTCCCCTCCCACGCCGCTACGAACTCGCCGCTCAGCCCCTCCGTCCAAAATGCCCTCTATAGCGCTCTACTATCCTCCTCCGGCATTCCCACAATCCAGCAAACTCTGACCCACGAACTGCAAGCTAGTGGCTGGACTATGAACTTGCGCACGTACATCCAAGCGCTTCTGCGCTCTGGGGAATGCACAACGTACAACGAGGTCATGAAGCGGGTGCTCGAGGAGACGCGAGGGGCCGAGTCTGAAGAGAAGAGCAATGGGACGACGAACGGTGTCAATGGGAATGCACATGGGAAGGAGAACGGGGTGGTTGAGGGGAAGAGCGTCGAGGAGGGCGGGATCAAGATTCCCGAGCGGGCAGTGAGAGAAGGTGTTAGAGTGGTGAGGAGGGAGTTGGAGAAGGTGTGTGATATCACTGTTGAGGGAGAGGAGAAATAGAGGACTCGGTGAAGAGATAATATCGATAGATTGGGAGGTCAAGGGGCCGGTATTTGTTTACGAAGAGGTTCTTATTAGTGCTATATAGGATCTTCGTGGGATAGGCGTTTTGTGCCTGGACGAGTTGGGAGACTAAGAGAAGGATTTAACTTTAATTGCTGCATAGCGAGGACTAGATTTTTGGCGTTTGAGGACGTACCCAGTGGGATATCCATCACTGAATACTACGGCGTTTATTTACTAGAGAAGAAGGCCGTACAGAGATGCTTTACGTTTTACAATATATCAATGCTCCATCTAGTCTCAATTCGTCTTTCATATCGAAAAGGCAGACTGCAGAATACTATGATCATATAGTAAGTAGTCAAATAGATGCGTTATGACTCCATATATCAGATGCTATAATAAACTGGAAAGCAGCTTCTTGACCAATTAGTTCACCTGCTAAGATTTTTTTAACTGGGGCGTATGAAAGTGCTCTATCCTAGTAGAACCCATTTACACAATAGAGAACAGTTCTAAGTAAAACGTAAGAAATAATACGACCAGTTCGGAACATCATATGCGGAGTCTAGAAGATGAGCTAGATTTATGAAGCACTCTGCCACGAGATAAATTCTTGAACCCACATAGAACAAGCTCCATGATCAGACAGAACGAATATATATAACGAAGGTGCCGGCGAAAACCTAGGCCACGACGCGTCCAAATAACCTGTATAGCATTCTATAGCAAGTAACGGCAAGTGATAACCCCTGGAGTTGCCTTGCCCGTGATAGAGACACGCCAAAAAAGGCTTCCCAACTTTTGATGTGAATGGCAACAAGGTGAAGACTACCATAAAGGAGGCCGGCGACAGTAAACCCAATGGGGAGTGGTTTGTTGATCGTCACATTTAATTATAGCGAAACAGAAAGTTCGAAATGCGGCCAATTTCTTACCCGGTCAGTTAAATTCTCCTCGTTGAGATAGAAAGGTATATCGGAAAATAACTTTGTGCTAACCTAGATATGCATTGCACGCAAAACCACAAAGCTTGGAAGCAGACAATAGTTTTGGTTAAGCCATCGGCTTGCTTTTATCTGTGATTTCCTCTTCAGAAGGGTCCGGAAAGAAATCCGGCCAGCAGCCGCAGGTCGGAAGTAGTAGGCGCAAGAAGACTTCGGTTACCAGGGAAAAAGAATTTGTGGCGCTCGAGCAATATCAACAGCGTAACCTCCCATTACGACGTAGTAGTAGCCATGAGCCATAGTCTATGCATATCTTTCTGCGGAGTCCGATGTTGGAGGCGGCTGTGCAGATGGAGAATCTTCCTTGACTTATCCCTTAGCACGTCAATTCGGGTCCAACTGTTATCGATAAGATCCAGCCAATCAATTGAACTGCATTTAACGCCCGTACTCAGGAATACGAAGCTTTTGATAGAGGCCAAACTCCATAGTATTTTAATATATAAGCTTAGTCTTTAAAATTGAGTCGCTCAATATGAGGTTACTAGCACTTATCCTTTCTGCAGAAATTCTAGCACGATTAGAAGGCATTGCGGTAGGTATTTGGTATATAGATGTGCGTTGTTTTGAAAACGGTGTTCCCGCACGGACCACTTACTCGTTGGACCCTGCTAAGGGATAATTAGTAAAAGTGAACAAGTGTCAAGGCTGGGATTGTAAATGTCGCCCCGGACTACCCACAAGATTCTGAGACTTACTTCTGCTTCCTTGTTTTCGGTAACCCTATTCCGAAAGAGCCCCCTGAACTGAGGATACACTTCTGGAAGGACAATGGAGGGGGATGGTCCAAAAGCATCGTTGATACTAACATATCTTGAAGGATTCACTATGTTAATAATAGACAGTCCAAGTGATCTACAACATAGCGTCAACTATGATTGCACCGCATAGGCTAGATCATATACCATCTCTAGGGCGGATGTGCCTATTATAAGCCAATCAACCTTGCGTCATGTTTGTTGAGAGCCTTCTCGTATACAGGAACGTTCAAATGTATAACAGTCCACACGCAAAAGTATCATAGTGACCAGGGCAACTCGAGAGTAAGCCAAATATGCCGCCGTGACTAGGCCCCGGGCGCCATGGTGCGTGTGGTTAGCCGGGAAGCTTCCAAAAGGAGCGAACACCTCGCGGATAGTAGGTTCCAGTCTAAGCGGCTCTCATGGGATGCCGGGTTACAAAAGTGTATTCGTCAATATACTACCTTTTTACCATGATATGCGTCACGAACGGCGAGCAGATACAACTACCTGCACGAAAATGGAGGTTGGCGGCACATCAGACAAGCCCTGCCTTCGTCACAACTACAAGAGAACACTTCGTTAATATATGCATCTCATTCCCAAGCCATCTTGCCCGAAAGAGGCCTACGCACAATTCAAATGGAGATGAATCCGCAAACGAGATAACCCATCCTTACATGCATGTTACCCATTTTGAGCGGAGTAAGCGCAGGGTTTTAAGGGAGTAAAACAAGAATACGTTCAGCCCTTTCTATCATTCATGATCCCGGCCACACACCATAGAAGAAAGCAGCATACCCCATGCAAGGACATCCATTACCCAAGAGCTGAAACTTTCATAGAGGCCTTTAGTTGTAGAGATCCTCATCCTCACCCGCCGTACCGAAAGTGTTAGTGTTGCCATTCTGCACAGCATCCTCGTCGGGGAAACGGAAAAAGCTGCTGCCACCGGAATTCTTCATACTCTGAGCAAATGCCTCGTATCGGCGGATTTCAACATCAGTGACAGAGCGACGGGCGGACCGCATCGCTTCCTCAAAATGGGCCTTGGTAAGTTCGGGAACGAGGTCTTCTCCCTCACCCTCGTCCATTTCAATGTCCTCGCCAGCTGCCTTACGTGCATTAGTGCGCTCTATTTCCATAGAAATAGATTGTTTGATGGCAAGCTTAACTGCACGCTGGGTGACGAAGCCCAAATCGGCACCGGAGAATCCGTGAGTATTAGCCGCAATGTACTCGAGGTCAACGTCATCAGCGACAGGAGTCTTGCGGAGCTGTGCCCTCAGAATGCCGACACGAGAAGCCTGATCAGGCAGAGGAACGTAGACAAGGGTGTCAAGACGTCCTGGACGGCAGAGGGCATTGTCAAGCTGCTCAGGACGATTCGTCGCGCCAATAACGAACACGTTCTTTTTTGACGTCATGCCATCCATTTCTGTGCGCACGTTAGTCTTTGACCGATGAAGATTTAATGATTCAAGGATTCTTACCGGTCAGAAGCTGATTGACAACACGGTCCGACGCACCACCAGCATCTCCAACAGATCCTCCACGTGACTTCGCAATGGAGTCCAACTCATCAAGGAAGACAACGCAAGGTGCTGCAGCGCGAGCTTTATCGAAAATGTCTCGAATGTTTGATTCAGATTCACCGAACCACATTGACAATAGCTCAGGACCCTTGACAGAGATAAAGTTGGCAGCGCACTCGTTGGCGACGGCCTTGGCGAGCAAGGTCTTACCAGTGCCTGGCGGACCATAGAATAGTACACCTCGAGATGGAGAAAGGCCAAACTTGAGGAACTTGTCTGGATGATCCACGGGATACTGAACGCTCTCGATGAGCTCGCGCTTGACATCTTCCAGGCCACCAATGTCCTCCCAGCGGACGTTGGGAACCTCGACAACAGCAACTTCGCGGAGGGCTGAGGGATTCGAAACACCGAGGGCAAACCGGAAATTCTCCATAGTCACACCTAGGGAGTCTAGGACCTCGGCGTCGATCGTGTCCTCATCTAGGTCAATGAGATCCATCTTCTCACGAATTTGCTGCATGGCAGCCTCAGAGCAGAGCGATGCTAAATCAGAACCGACGTAGCCGTGCGTCTCTGCAGCAATTGACTGAAGATCAACATCATCCCCAAGTTTCATGTTCTTCGTGTGGATCTGGAGAATCTCTAGGCGGCCAGTAGGATCCGGAATACCAATGTCAACTTCACGATCAAACCGCCCAAAACGTCGGAGAGCAGGGTCGATGGAATTCGGCCTGTTTGTGGCGGCCATTACGACGACGTTGGAGCGCGCCTTCATGCCGTCCATGAGTGTGAGAAGCTGGGAAACAACACGTCGTTCAACTTCACCATTGGTCTTCTCACGCTTGGGGGCAATCGAATCGATCTCATCGATGAAAATTATGGCAGGCGAATTCTTCTCAGCCTCTTCAAAGGCCTTCCGAAGATTTGACTCAGACTCACCAGCCATTTTAGACATGATTTCCGGACCGTTGATGAGGAAGAAGAAGGCGCCGGTCTCGTTAGCGACAGCACGAGCCATAAGGGTCTTACCAGTACCAGGAGGTCCGTACATGAGGATACCTCGGGGGGGTTTGATACCGATAGACTTGAAGAGTTGTGGATGCCTTAGAGGCAGCTCAACCAACTCTCGAATCTGAGCCATCTGCTTTCGGCAACCACCAATATCGTCGTATCCCACCTCATTCAAGTTACCTTCCTCATCTTCACGCTGAATTGGCTCGCCTTCGCAGTGGATGACTGTGTCCTGTGCAACAATACCAAATTCTGGAGGATCTACCTCTACAACTTTGAATTCAACTTGCCGCATACCACCACGAGCGGTAAAAGTGTCGCCTTGCCGCACTGGCCGGTAAGCTTCTCGGAAATATGGAGCGAGGAAAACATCAAATAACGAGCCTGTAATGCCTTCAACAGTATCTGCGATAGGAAGAACAGCGATGCGCTTGGCCTAACAACACAATGTGATTAGTACCTGTAGCTGTGTAGGATAGCGTTAGAGAATAAGGTGCATACATATTTAATATCCGGGCATGGATGAACTGAGATGATATCACCGTGCTTAACCCGAAGGTTGTGGCGGACAACTCGGTTTATCCGAGCACTGCCGTCATCCAAATCATCATCCGCAAGTACGATCAAGACGGTGTCTTTCCGCTTCTTTCCCTTAACCAGTACGGTATCACCTCGGAAGAGCTGGAGGGTTTCCATGGTGTTATTTGACAGGGCAATGATGGAGTTATCGTCGTTGACGGCGTCCGTAACGCTGTGAATTGTCAGTTGACTTGGTAAAACCCAAAGATGTTCGCTCCCTTCCACAGAGCTCATTGAAAGCACTCACATCAAGGAATTTGGCTTCTTCTTCTTCTTGAGGATAGCAGTTGCCGTTTCATCAATCTGTACAGGATCAGTATACTCAAATTCGAGGGTTTGTATGGGCAGAGTTGAGCGTACATCTTTGTGTTCAGCTCCAGAAGGATCACTACGAGCAGTTAGTATCTGGGGAGTTTAAGTTTGATGATAAGAAATGAAGCTGCTTACTTTGAAAGGTTGGGCTTTGGTTTATGAGCTGCGTGATCTGGTTCAGCCGACATGTTGGGCGAACGAAGGTTTGGAGGTCGGAAAGGAAAGCGGTGACAGTGTCAGTATGTAGAAGTGCTCTAAGGCTTAGAGGCGATGAGTTCAGAGTTACTCTGAGGCGTGCAAATGATAGGAGATGGTGGTGGAGGGAAGAAGGCCAGGTGGATTTAAGTAGAGGTGCGTCGGTGATGTCGAGGTGAAAGTCAGAGCTAGGTTGCAGTACGCCTAAGCACGAAACGCTATGGCCACTGATTTCGCCTCAACACCAGAGAGAATCGGATCGAATCACCTGGATGTTTACCCTGCTTTGCAATCCGTGATGGCGAACACGCCTGCTGGTAACCTTCATCACACTTTTGCTGATGCCTGTTTCACCTCAATGGCTAATTTACGACCACGATGCCTAATGAATGCGGATGCGTTGTGCGGATTCGCAGACATCATGCCGGGGCCCTGATGCCTCCGTGTAGGCGTTATTGATTTTGCATATGCGATGTGTGCCTTTCGCCTATTTCATAACTCTCAATACATTCGATGGGCGCTTGTTCATGAAACGCAGGCTTGGAGAGTTCCCATGCTATGGGCATTGTCCTTCGGCTCTTTTTCCCGGCCTTATCCAAGCTCCAAACGGATACACAAAATCATGGCAAGTGAGCGGAGACCCTTAGACACACACTCATTAAGTTCTGCCTTGTAGAACTTTCTAGCAGTTGATCCTTTAACACGGCAAAATTGGGCCTTACGGTATCGATAAGAGCCCACCAATTAAACCGGCCGAATCGAGCAGCCGTTCTCAGAAATACGAAGCTTTTGATTTAATATATAGGCTTATTCCTTGGAGTTGAGTCGCTCGATATGAGGTAACCAGCACTTGTCCTTTCTGTAGAACGGTATCTTGCAGATACTACACCCAAAATTGGTCCTAGGAGCCCGTTTCCGCCTCTCCCATTCCTCACGATCGCGTGCTTATATTGTAGTATTTGGTGATAGCTCTAATAGAGCTTTCCGGCGCCCTGTACGCTGCACCTAAGTATGCCTGCGAGCCTCTACGCAAGCTAAGCAGTTAATTGGCTTATTAAATAACTTAATTAGTTTGTGCTGCGCCGTAGGAACCTATATAATTTAGTTGGTTAAACGTTATATAAGTATGGCCTATTATCGTTAATTAATAGCTGTACGTTCCCTCCGTAATGGATTATAAGCATTTAGAATTATAAGAGGCTAGTTTAACTGGAACGTATAATTATCTAATCGATAGTGTAGAATAAAAGTTATAGGTAAGTAGAAGACAAGTCGAAGGTAGAATAAGCTTTATATAATAAAGGACAAATACTTCCTAACCTTTTCCATTTAGAGACTAATCGCTAGCTCTGCTCTAGAGGAGAACCAGCTCCCTTTATAATCCTTCTAAGACACTAGTAAAACCCTTCGCCCCTTACCTATCTGACCATGCCCTCTCTAGGACATTAGTGGGACATTGGTAAAACCTTTATCTATCTTATCTAATATGTGCCTTTCGGGAGAGCCCGTTACATAAACCTAGTTTATAGATTATATCTCTTTACACTTAATAAAATCTATTTAAGTAGTCCTTATATCCTAATAGGATTAAAGGTCTCTATTTCTTCTTTTAGAAGTCTAGAGTCTTGTTCTCCTAGGAAAGGGGAGATAGATACTTATTATTTCGTAACTTTAGCGTTCCGTATATCTCGTAATAATTTCTACATATAATCTATAATAATATATAATAGAGTGCTGCGAGTATGGAAGACAGAAGGTGTTGTTACTTGAACTGATAACCCGATCAATATACATTAGATCTCCTACAGAGGTTGGAAAGTTACTAGTTTTTCGAGACCCTCATCATCATTCCACCCCGTGGTTTAGCCTCTAGACCCAGCTCCTGGAATATGATGTCCCCAAATTGCAGATCAAGATCTGTGTAGCTAGCTCTCGGCTTTGCGTTTGGCTTGAGGTCAGCGCACTCGAAGTTGTAGTCTCGTATCGTCAGTAGTAGGATGACTCTTAGCTCGTCAGTAGCAAGGTTCTGGCCAAGGCAAGCGCGCGGTCCGCGGCCGAATGTGCGAAATGCATGTCTGGGCACGGGGTCGGGGCCCGTGAAGCGTTCAGGTTCAAACTTTGACGGATCTGGGAATACGGTTGGGTCGTAATGCAGGGTGTGAGCGATTGGTATTATCGCAAGGTGCTTATCAATCGGCCAGCTCTGTCCATTATACTGGATTGAGGCCCTGCGGAAGATCGATCAGTTATAGGAAGATCGTACGCTGGTCGGAACGCACGAACCCTTCGTCAGCTTCTCTCAAACCAAATCCAACTGGGAACATTCTCAAAGTCTCTTTGATGACTGCGCTAGTGTACTCTAAGTCGTTCAGCTTATGCGGCGATTCACGGAGCATCTCCAACGTTTCGTTAATGTTGGGCGCAAAAATGCGATCATGCTCCTCTCTGAGCTTTTGAATAGCGTCAGGAGATTTCGACAGTAGCATATAGATATACTATCATACATGGTCAGGTACCGCTATATACTAGCCACGGAAAAAGGGACACTATATTTGGTCCTTACACAAAGAGTATCGGTGGTAGTTCCGTGGCCTCCAACTAGCAGTCCTTTAACACTATTCCGAACGTTAGCAAGAATTTCACTGGCAGGAAGAAGACCTACTTGGTAATTAAGAGTTCGAGGTAGTCGCGAGAAAGTTCTCGTTTCTGATCTGCCCCGCTTTGAGGGCTCTCTTGCTGCAGCTGTTCGCGAAGCATGAGATCTAAGATGCTGAATGGATCTTTTCTAGATGGAACAATCTTCTCCCGCCTAAGCAAATCAAATCTTTCCATAATCTTCGCCGTAATTGAAGCATTCAGTCTTCGTAAGATGATCTGCCTCTTGAAGAAAGCCTTTATTCACACCCAAGGATTGAACGAAAGTTGCACCTCGACCAGGCGAATCATTTCCCGAAGATCCGCCAAGTAGGGACTCCCCTTTGTCTGCGCGTGCAGAGGAAAGTTGAACACAATGCGCGCAATGACATCGAAGATAAGCTTGGCCGCGGTCTCCTCCATGGAAAACACCTCGCCGCTGTCGGATAGGCGGTCGAGCGTGTCGCGGAAGAGTAGCGTCTCGTCGGCCATGACTTCGACAAGGTTCTTGACGTGCGACCAGGTGAACGCGGGAGCCATGGCGTTGTGTGTCTTCTTCCACACGGAGCCGTTTGACGTTGCGATGACGTTCCGGCCCACAATCGGCGCTAAGAAGTCGTCCGCGTAGCTATGGACTCGCATGGCGCGGGTGACTGTTACTTTGTTCATGAGATCCGGATCGGTCAGAATGACCTGAGATGGGGCAATCGGCCAAAGATCCAGGTAGAAGATGCCCTTTAAGTTGTACTTTTGCGTAATGGCGGTGATGTAGTGCTGCGGATGCATGTTGGGCGGCAAGGTGCTTGCAACCTCTCCCATGACCTTGAGATGCCCCCAAAGAAGACTATGTGGCGGTTGCGGCTAGGAAACAAGTAAGTCCACTTATGACGGGTCAATTAAGAGGGTCTTACAAGGCCATTGAAAAATCGACGATTTTTTACCAGGCGAGATAAGAAATAAGCAACCCAGACCGATACCAGGGACAGAAGAACAGCGCATATCTGTTTTGCGTACATAATAGAAACAAGCGTGTCGGTCTTTCTAAACAACTCGAAAGGAGAGCCAAAGGCAATATTGTGAGCTCCGTATTAGAACCGTTAGACTACTGACTAAGCTGGCGAAAAATATATAAGATGCTCTATGAGGAAGAATCTAAGGGTTCGATGGCCCGAGAAGATATCTACAAGGTGGCCCCGCGCATTGTCACGTGACCTATCACGTGCACGTTGCCGAGCTCAAAGAGACTGCCCAAGTACCCTCCTTACTCTTTACCGTAGAGTTTAAACTCTTTTACTACCTTTTCCTTATCGCGATTAGGGTTAATAGCCTTTAGAGCAAGAATAACGTCGTTAGATATAGGGGGTGGGTAAATAGCCAGGTAGTGGGTAATATTAGCTATTATAATAGTAAGCAAAGGAAATACTAAGCAGTAAGTATAGATCTACGAACAGTAGTAAGAGCAGTAGAGTTAAATCTATACTGAAATACTGTGTTTTAAAATAGGGTCCTATTTCTGGTAAAGTCGATTAGTTTTTAGCCTTAATACTAAGCACTGACTTTTTTAGCGGCCTATCCCTTACATTGTTACTTACGTCCTATAAACCGTGGCCCGTGCGCCTCAATAAATAAGCTGCGTTCCTAGGTTATCTCAGTAAGCGACTCAGACGGTAAACGAGATAAATCTCGCTAGTACTTAACTAGTATAGCTTTATATAAAACCCCTACTAGCTTTATTAAACCCCTGCTAGCATTATATAACCCCTGTACTTAGAAGCGCGGTCTCGTTTGCCGTCTAAGGGCCTTTGGTGCGAAAATGTATGAAGGTCTACTCATCGATTAAACGCGACACTGCTAAAGAGCAATATATCTCCACCAGTTAACTAGTTAACTACTTTAAAAGGTAATCGATTATATTTTAAGGGTTACTTTATTTATCTATGTACTTATTTATGCATTTTAGCTAACATAAAGTTCTAAAATTACAGGTCGAAATTTTTTTGCGAGTCTTGTTTGGTTGACTCGCGATTTTACAACCGATCGCCTATGTCTAACTTTTTATATAATAAAGCTACGATATTGCCACAACGTAGAGGTGATAGAGAAGACAAAGGGCTTTTACCTCGTAGTATTTTTGTGTTGTGATAGTACGTATGGAGCCCAGAATATTGACGGTTCGATAGAGCTTTGAGTAAAGCTTCGATAGAGCTTCGAGCAGAGCTTCGATAGAGCTTCGAGCAGAGCCTTGTGTAGAGCCTTGTGTAGAGCCTTGAGTAGAGCCTTGAGTAGAGCTTTGAGCAAAGCTTCGATAGAGCTTCGAGCAGAGCTTCGAGCGGAGCTTTGATAAAGCTTCGAGTAGAGCTTCGATAGACCTTCGAGTAGAGCTTCGAGTAGACCTTTGATAGACCTTCGAGCAGACCTTCGAGCAGACCTTCGAGCAGATCTTCGAGCAGACCTTCGAGCAGACCTTCGATAGACCTTCGATAGGCCTTTAAGCAGAGCTTCCATAGAGCTTCAAGCAGAGCTTCTATAGAGCTTTAAGCAGAGCCTTGTGTAGAGCCTTGAGTGGAGCTTTAAGCAGAGCGTCGTGCGGAGCTTTATATAGAGCTTATATTTAGGCTTGTTTTTGAAGGCCTTGTAAACAACTTTGTTTAGAGCTTTGTGCAGGCTTTTATGCAGACGTTCGTGCAAACTTTCATAGAGACGATAGTAGAGACGTTCGTACGGACGATTGTATGGGCGATTGTAGAGCCGTTCGTAGAGCCGTTCGTAGAGTCGTTCGTAGAGCCGTTCGAAGAGCCGTTCGTAGAGCCGTTCGTAGAGCCATTCGTAGAGACGTTCGTAGAGACGATTATAAGACTTCCTAGTATATTAGTGCTGCGTATTAGTAGAGCTTTGAGTAGAGCTTCGCGTAGGGTTTTTGCGGAGCTAGGGAGGGGGAAGAAACTGGCCTGCGCACTATTACGTGACCTATCACGTGCACGTCGCCGAGCTTAAAGAGACTACCCCCTACTAATATATTCCAATCGTAAAAAAGTAATCGATTATAGAGGAGACTGGTCTAACTCGACTTGTTAGCTTATTAGGTTAAATAGGTGTTGTTGGGGAGTCAAATATACAGGTAAAAGTGTCTCTCATATAAAATTGCAAAAATTGAAGTTGAGCGCCATAGAGTTCCGCACCATAGGCCCTCAGACGGCAGGGCAAACTTAAGGTCGGTAGATAGCTGATTGGTTAAAAAAAGTGGCGCTTTTTAGGACGGAGACTAGTGATACTTTAGTATTAGTGAGTGCGCCTTTAGTTTGCCCTTGCCGTCTGAGTCGCTTACTGAGATAATTCCTAGGCGGTCAATTGTTCTGCTGAATCACTATTCTTATAGCACACTAACAATATAAGGGATATCATCTACCTTCCTACCTTATTAGGTTAGTAAACTAGAGCTCTAGAAGCCAGACCAAGATCCACTCCAAATCCAACGCAGAAATAGATTCAATCTGGGGCTCCAGATTGGCTCCAGTCCAAAAAGATCACTAGTTGCTTGCTCTTGCCAAAGCCATAAGCTTCTACCTCTTAAATCACTATTAGTGAATGACGTGGAGCTCTCAACATGAGCATGCAAAGGCCCGAGCTGGCCTCTAAAACAAACGCATTACTAAACTATGTTTCCTTTTCCTATGATAAACCCACTTCGTTGTTTTAGTAATATAAGAATTTCCGAAACGCTCATCCAGTAAATCGAATGAGAAGGATTTTTTCCATGAAATGCAGGTCAGTAAAACCTCCTAGTACAGACTATCCACTCTAAGAGTGGCCAGGCAAGCCTCATAAATTTCGCATAAAGCTCACCAACATATGGGATGCAATAAGCTGTTTTGGCTCAGAGGTCTTACATGACTGGTTAGGATTGTAAGCAGTTATTCTACAGGGTAATTGTTCCGTACTCATGTGCGACTCCGCAGATAAGGTTTCGATCATAAATGTGTTTGCTCTGCGGCAGGGGTGAGCACCCTGATGGTCCAAACCGATTATTGGTTGAGGATTGTGGTGTTGAGGTTCATTTTAGGTTCGGACATGTGTCGATCACACCCGAAAATTAACTGTGAGAAATTTTTGCCGAAAATGTTTACTGGGAATGTATTGCCAGAATGCCTGCTGTGGCTTTTCATTGCCGTAGAGAATTAAGCACAGATTCATGCGACTTTAGCACCATGTTTCTTTCCACAATTTGAGCAGTTCATTGTACAATTTTAATACCTATCCCATGTACTCTTTAAGTAATTGAAGAATGTTCGATGCAGCGATGCAGCGATGCAGCAAGACCTTGTGTTTAAACCATTTAACCAAGATACAGCCAAAGTGCTCCACCAAAGGTATCTTGAACGACGTATTCCTCCAAACACCGCCTAACAGCAGTAGAATATATCGTTCTTTCCTGTATGGGCCTTGAAATCGTCATGCTCTGTGCTTGCCTTGAAATATCATGAGGGCATTCTCATTGATCGGCTCGGATTCTCTAAACCCATTCCTATAAAGCCGTGGTTTCCGAACTGGTTCGCTAAATGCTTGAACAGCCATATGCGAAACTTGGCACGGCAGTGGGGAATAGTGTGGGATTATTTTATTCAGTCTGTGCGGGCGGTTTCCTACCGTAGACAAAGCGACTAGAAAAATACGTGTCAGTCATGACACAGTCATGTTCAGAGATGACCTCGGCTGGGTCACTCTTGTCAGGAGGAATATCATAAAGGAAAGCCGAATAAGCACTCACATGTTCCAATAAGCATGGATTTCTGGATTCATAACATCCTTCCTCGCTTGTGCCACCAACACCATCACCTCCTCTTTCCTCCACCCTAGAATCCGCGTCAGTGGCGCCAGTGCCAGCGCCTCTAGAGCTTCCAGCGTATTCTCCCGACTCCACAGTCCAATCAGCTTCATCTTCTCATCCTTTGGCCAGGTATTTATAGGCCACTTATAAACCTCCTCCCGCGTATCCACGAAACGAGCATCTATCATGCACTTTTGATGATTCGGCGCAGCTAGCACTGATCTTTCGATCTTGTCGAACGCTTCGCAGACCACTGACCACCACCTCGCGAGGGCGCAGGACGGAGGGTTCATGGAGAAGGTATCATCGTCGCAGCTGAGGCTATCTACATCTTGGCACTCGAGCCATCCACCAGGCCGTAGCCACTCGTAGGCTGTCGACATGAACTTCGGCCAGTCTTTGAAGGAGCCGACCATCATCCGTGAGTGTATGAGGTCGAATGGTTGGTGGAAATGCCATTCATCTTCTTCCATGTCATCGACGAGGAATTGTAAGTTTGGGGGAACGTCGGTAGGTTGGATGGGTGAGAGGTCGGTGCCTATAACCTGGAGGATTTTCAGCGACTGTGGATAGTTGGAGGGAAGGCTTTTAGGCTACCTGAACTTCTGGGTGTGAATCCGCTGCAGTTGAGAGCTTTAGCTATGGATGTGTGGTTTTGCAGGGGAGCGATATATTGTCCATACCATAATCAATAGCCCAAATTCCTGTGCCGGTGCCGACGTCGAGGCAGTGCTGGACATTTTTTGTCGGTGCGAGATAGAGCTTGCCGTCTAATGTTAAAGAGAAAAGAGTACTTTGCAAGTCTGCGAATTAAGTTAACAAACGAGTCCAGTGGAGATTTAAAGACAAGCAGCTTACCTAGTCTGTCTTTCTCGGACTTGGAGGCTTTGTGTTAGCGCATGCACGGTAAATTATTATTTAGGGCTAATTATTACTTCGTCATTCGGTATAGAGTATTCTGTAATAGACACATTAGCGGTCCTCGCACAAATTCGGTGTCTGCAAGTAACGAGTCCCGCATTGAAGAATTCCGAGAAAATGAGTCCAAAGGGGTACTAACTGCCTTCACGGTAAGAGTGATATGTCCTTCCATTCTCCAATTGGAAATGTTGTATGCTCGACGTTAAAGATGCCGTCCATGTAGACCCCGCGCTGGTTTTGAGTTCAGCCACAAAGCAAACAAGGCTTCTACCAGTAAGGACCTACTCAGAGGCAGAATAGCCCGAGTCTCCGTCACTCTGCGTCGTCGTTAGGGCTTAATGCAACGCGATGCGTGCTAGGCGCCTGAGAGGGTTTCTTACTTCATACTCTAAATTTTGGTTGTGCTCAATTTGGGAGATTTCAGGTGTGCTCTCGATTCCTGAGTCGGCGTGCAGGTCGTCGGCGGTAGCAGTTGGGCGCGAAGACGACGCCATAACGACGACAAAATCCAGGAACCGACTTCACACAGATCAGGGCCAGGAGGCTGTGAACATCGCATCCACATATAACACGCAGCCGGACCGATTATTGTAATCGGCCATGTGCGTCAAAAGTGATCTAGCACTCAGTTGGACGTGCTACGCGCATTGCAGGGTTCAGCTTTCGTGGCCCACATCTGGGGTTCTCGGCCCGCGACACCATTCGAGCGAATAAACCCCCGCGCAGAGCTGATAGGCCCGCCAGCGCTGGGACAGCTAGCAACTAGGGATGGCATGTCACCACTAACTATCAACAGTTCGTGATCCGCGGCATGTGGCCTGTTCACTTTAGAGGCGAAGCTCCTTGGCCTCTCTTCACCCCACCAGGTCCTGATATCGCTTAAGCATGGGTAGACCGGCACGGCTAAATGTTGCAGCAAGATAGTATATCGTATTTATTGCCTTCGCTCTCTGCCGACGAACCACCCCACCACGACGTGTCCCACTCCAATATCAAGAAAATACCGAAGCCATCTGCATCCCAAACCCTCGGGTTACAATGCCTCAGTTCAGCATCGCGAGCTTGGAGTACTGGCACCTGGGTGTGCTTGCTCTCGTAACGTATGCAGTGAGGCTGTATGGGCAATACTCCCGTTTAAAGGATTTCAAAGGACCCCGAACTACCGGGTTCTCAAGTCTATGGTTGATCAGTGCAGTCAAAGGCCATCAGACACATCTGGCGTATGCAAGCGTTAACGAGAGGTTCGGTAAGTTGCTACATCTCTGCTACTAGCGCGGTTCGGAATACGGAATCCTAGCACTGGATATAGATGATTGCATCTCCCTCCTGTACAGGGTAGCGCTTTGCAGATAAACTCTAAGAAAATGGCATTTCTCATTGTTTGCAGGCCCAGTCGCTCGAATTGGGCCCAATGATCTAATAACCAGCTCGCCGGAGCTATTATGGCGGATGAACGGTGCCCGTTCAACATATACAAAGGGTGAATGGTATTTGAGTACACGGATCCAACCTGGACATGACAGTGTCTTCAGTGGGATAGATGAGGACCACCATACGAAAAGAAGAGCTCAATTGGCCTCGGGAGTAAGTAGAAACAACTTCGCCTCTCTGCGATATTTGGGTATTGATCAGGACAATGCAGTACTCTGGAAAGGAGAACCCTGGGCTTGAAAACGACATCGATACTCAAATCCTAAATTGGATACATCTAATCAAAACGAAATACATAACTACCTCAAAATCCTTTAGACCCATGGATCTAGCTCGTAAGGCGCAATACTTCACACTGGACGTAATCACCCAGATTGCCTTTGGGGAGGCATTCGGCGACTTGGTAAACGACGAGGACATGCACAGGTATGTTCAATCGACAGAGGAAATGCTGGAAGTAATGGCTATTTCGGGCGCAATTCCCGCGTTGAGATATATGTTCACCATTGAATGGCTCGGGAATCTGGTTTTCCCATCCGATAAAGATAGCACGGGTATTGGGAGGTTGATTGGGTAGGTAGAAACGTTTATAGGTTGTGTAGTCGGGTAGATACTCATGAGTACTTTTGCTAATGCGCATGGTTTAGAATTGCCAAAGATCTCATTAGCAAACGCTTCGGTCCCAAGGCTGTCTACCGGCAAGACATGATTGACTCATTCATTCGACACGGCCTTAAACAGGACGAATTAGTGTCCGAGTCCCTCCTCCAGGTTCTTGCAGGTTCTGATACCTCCGCCACTTCCATACGCGCCACAATGTTGTACTTGATGTCTCACCCACGCATCTACCGAAAACTCCAGGCCGAGATCGACGCCGCGGTTAGGGCAGGAAAGGCACCCAGTCCAGTGATTAAAGCGTCTGAAGCGGCAGAGCTTCCATATCTCCAAGCCGTCATCAAGGAGGGTATGCGCATTTGGCCTGCAGTCACAGGAATGCTACCCAAAGTGGTTCCTCCCGGAGGGGACACTGTAGAGATTGATGGCAAACAAGTGTATCTCCCTGGAGGCACTAATGTAGGGTATTGCGCCTGGGGTATCCACCATAACAAAGATGTTTTTGGTGAAGATGCGCATGTGTTCCGTCCGGAGAGATGGCTTGAAGCTAGGGGGGAGAATCTAGCGCGTATGGCGAAAACGGCCGAACTAATATGGGGATGGGGCAAGTATCAGTGCTTGGGGAGACCGGTTGCTACAATAGAACTGAATAAGGTTTTCTTTGAGGTATGTCCACGTCTAGACGGCCATATACAAAAAAGGGTCCTGACCAAAAATAGCTACTCCGAAATTTTGACTTTTCCCTTGTCGATCCTGCGAAGCCATGGAAGAGCGCCAATGTTGGATTATGGATGCAATCTGAATTGTGGGTGGAAGTTACAGAGCGTTCAGCAACATGACATGAAGCCGTTCCAGCACGTGAGAATTTCAGAAGCAATCAAGTATAATTTTCATCGGTTGGTCTTGTAACTGTGAACTCTTTTCCAGAAATTGCCTAGGGACTTATGAAATGTTGCCTCTCCGGCATAGTCTGAAAAGCTGGGTCATCCTTGATGTGGCTGAGAAATTCGGGTTAGTCTGGAAACGTGGTAAACCCTTTGCCAGCATAGAAATCCTACGCCAAACCTGAGAGGCATCGGTCCTGATGTCTGCTGGAGAAGTAAATCGATTCCGCAGTAAAGGTGCGGTGTGTTAAAGTCCGCTTTTGAGCGGTCAACGGGTGCTCCAGGTTGCAGAAGAGCTGTCAGAGGTGGCCATGGTGGTTGAGCAGCCATCATGCGTTGGTATTGTTCGACCAGCGCAGTGATTGGATCTTGTCGAACATTGTTCGCTATAGCAAGAAGAGTGGTGTAACTGATGTCAAATATATTTGACAATAAGGCGTTCTACACCACATCTGTCCTTAGGGTACGTTCGATAACTTTTTTTGGCCAGGTGGACTCCACCAGGTGGGCGCTCTAAAAAAGCCACCTGGGTCCACCTGGGCCGACCTGGTCGCGAACGGGCCACCGATATGGATATCCACCTGGTGGACGCTGTCCATTCGACTCTACCCTCCTTCACGATATTTTTGACCTATTCTCACCATCACGTGATCTAATTAATATTAACCATTAATAAAGCCTTATGTATTGGCCACAGCATCTACAGGCGCTCCTTTCTGGCGAATCGCCTACCGAACGAACGCCTTCTAGGTGGAAAGCACCCCTGCTTTGGCGTCTAGAAGAGGCGCTTACACCCCGCAGATTGCGCCCAGGTGGGCCTTAAAAGTATCGACCTGGCTGCGCCCACCTGGTGGAGTCGACCTGGCCAAAAAAAGTTATCGAACGTACCCTTAACCTGTAAGCGAGTGGCCCTATGTACAATCAAGTCCAAATATCACCATCTCCAGATGCAAATCGAGACCCAAAATACCTGAAGCCCCTGTCGTACTCGGCTTGCACAACTAGGCCTGACGTGCTAAGGCAGATCTCGAGCCTGTCACTCTCGTTGGCTCCTTTGTCGGCAAGTTTTTGGCCCGCCTCTTTGCTTTCCATGTTGAAAATACGTCTGCAGACGTAGAGGATGCTGAGACTATCCCAGCGACCAGAGCGACGACTTCGATGCCAGGCATTTGCTATATTTTGAATAAGTGACTGAACTTCAGCTGGAGGTAGTGAGCTGCATTGGGAGAACCGGAGGGAAGGTCGAAACCCGATCGTGGTTTGCATTGTTACGAGGAAACATAATCTAGGAGCTGGGAAATGTAGAGCCGCATGGCTGTGTCGAACCATTCTCACCGCGTTCCTCCATTTTCCATACAGGCATATTAGACTTCGTGGCTTACTGGGACGCGCAATCTCATGAGTGTGTGCATGTCAGGCATGCACCCTACCCCGGAAAAGGAGAAGCCACGGTGACAGTTAAGGGATGATTATCCGCGAAGTACTGGTTAACGTTACTTTTTTTTGCATCAGTTTCTACACCATCTTGGCGCATCTGGTTGAAAGCGCGTGTTGATCGTGCAGATCAAACTACACGGATTTATATCCAAAAATACGTTGGAATACGTCAAAATGATCGTGCTTATTACTTTAAAGGTATAAAATTGTGCCGTTTGATTGCCAAGATCAACACGCGCTTTCAACCGGGTGCGCCAAGGTGGTGTATTGTTTGACAAATTAGTTAGTACTTTAGGCATTATATTTCCGTACGTACTTGAAGGGTTATTACAGCCAACAGTCGGAGACCGGTAATAAGAGACCGATAATGGGAAACCCGCCACCGCGGTACTTCTAAGGCGTTATGGGAAGCTTATCAATTTAGTTTATCAACATGAAATACGCCCATGCTATACTCATGCCTTGGCAACTAAATAACATACATCCATCCGCCACCCCATCAGTTTGACCACCTCCACACCTTCTTCCATTAGCGGCGTCAAGGACAACTTACTTGCTGACGCTTTCAAGTGCTCTAAATAATCATGTAACACCAACTTGTTGACATTGATCTTTGATACCCCGTGTTTAATGCACCCTCATTGCCTCCTCACTAAAATCATTCGTGCCATAGAAGACTATCCATACCTTTCCGGCTGCAAATTTCCGTGTTGATTCCAACCGCAGATAGTCTAGCTGCGGTCCTCTAGGCCCATGTTCGCCATGAATACCTTAAAATGCAGGTGCTAGAAAGCCCACACCCGTGTCCATGAACTCGCCTGCCTCTTTCGGAGTCGTAAGCATTCCTTCCAGATCCTCAGTATCAGTAAAGCTATCCTCTCCACCCCTATCCTACCCGGTTCTACTTTCGTAGCGATGCCTCTATCGTAGCAGTATTTAGCGAGCTTCTTTATCTTTGCTAGGTTCTCCGCTTTCTCGTAATGCGACATGTCGACCATGGTGGAATCAAAAGGCAGAATGCCGGCTGCGTACCGTATCATTGCTTCATCCTGGGCATAGTCGGAGTGAACAGATATAGGGACAGAGACTCGTGAAGCAGCTTCAGCCGCAGTGTGTACGAGGAGGCCATTAGAGAAGGTAATGACCCAGGGAAAGACTTGAATAATGAGGGGTGACCGCTTTTGTTCAGCTGCTTTGATGCATCCGATTATATGCTCAATGTTATAGCTAGAAAATTTCCTAGTCAACGAATCATATTGAAGGAACCACGATGCTAAGAAAGAAAAAGGGGAGGGTAGAATTCCATACACAATTGCAGCAATCACACCGTATCCGCTCTTTTCTGCATCTTCAAGAACACGAGTCGTCTTATTGCCTTTTAGGGTATTGATAGGCATCTTGAGAAACTAAACGGCAGGATTTCCTGCATTCATTGCCCTGTCCATGGCTGTAAATACCAACTGACAGCTTCCAGGCTTACACTCAGGCCAGAACGAGAAGCTAGGGCGGCCTAGAAGGCAAAATGGCGCCGAAGTAGGTTCGCCGAAGCGTCGGCGCGCCCCGCCCCAGCCACGGTGTACCCCCCTATACAGCAACCCCGCGAATAATTCGCCCCACAAAGCTATTCTCCCCACCTCTAAGGAAAGACGGAGGAGTTCATAGGGCTTCAGCGGAGGTATGATGATGGATTGCTGAGTCGTGTGGAGTGAAGGAGCAGAGGGAATCTCTCTCGTGAGAACGTGGCGTGAAACCGCTAAGGAAAACCAGCCTCGAGGTCGTTTTTTTCATCGCCAATTGTCGAACCCTATTGGCCCAAAAAGACCAGTCCTGTTTGAGCCGTCCTATCCCTTAACACGTCAGTTCGGGTTCTCAGGTTATCGATAAGGAGTAGCCAATCAGATCACTTGAATTCGGTGCCCGTACTCAGGAATATGAGGCTGGTGATATTCGTAATATTTCATACAAAATTGATATATAAGCTTAACCTTTGGAGTTAAGTCGCTCCATATGAGGCCTCCAGCAGTCGTCCTTCCTGCAGAACGGTATTTTACATATACTGCAGCCAAAACAAGTCCTTAGAGGACGCGCACGCGTTGATTTGAAAACGGTGTTCCCGCACGGACCACCTACTCTAAGGACCCTGAGAAGATCCACAACCACACTACCTCAGTCAACCTTATCTTACCTATTCGACCGCAAGACCTCTCCACAGATTCAAACCCTTACCTAGATGGCCCCATAGGCATGCTAAGCGCCATCTAGGTAAGGATTTGAATCTGTGGAGAGGTCTTGCGGTCGAACAGGTAAGGTAAGGTTGACTGAGGTAGTGGTGTGTTTGTGGATCATCTGACGTAGGTTCTTTAACGCCGTATGGGACGGCTCAAACAGGACTGGTCTTTTTGGGCCAATACAATGGTCTTAGAAGCAATGCCCTACCTATCAACTCAGGTAGAGCCGAACTAAACCTGGCAGATCACTCTCGCCGGAAAAGTAATTGCCATCACAGGAGTAAATCGGGGCATTGGACTTGGAATCGCAGAAGCATGCCTCGCCAACTCTGCCAAAGTAGTACATTCGCTCGACCTCATGGACCCCAGCAAAAACCTCGCAGCTATACAAAGAAATACCCCAATTTCAAATACATCCAAACCAACGTGACGGAAGAGCCGAGCGTCGGGAAAGCCATCGACATGATCGTTGAGAACGAAGGCAGGATTGACGGCATGGTCGCCAACGCCGGAATGACAAAGCGTCAGCCAGCGCTGCAGTTCAAACGGAGAAGCTGTTCAACCTAAACGTGAGGCCTTCCCACCCTTCTCACTTGGACCCAAGACCTTACTCAAATATCGACATCTTCTCCCAGGTCTTCGGCGCCTTCCCCCGCGCTCAAATCGCGGCCCGCAAATTCATTGCACTTGGCATCAAAGGCTTCATCGTCTTCGCCGCATCCATGACATCCTACCGCCCAAATCGCGCCGCGCCGTCCGCACTCTATGGCGGCACCAAGGCCGCTATGCGCAACATGACGCACACATTCGCCATGGAGGGGCCAAGCACAGCATCCGGGTCAACTCCATCTCTCCGGGCTCCGTGAAGACCGCTATAACCTACTACGTCGAGAAGGCGCCCGATTGGGACCTCAAGATGAGCTACTATGGCGGTATGCCCCGGCTCGCAATGCCGCAGGAGCTCGGGGGCGCGTATGTGTATTTGTTGAGCGATACTGCTAGTTATACGATGGGCATTGATGTTCCGATTGCGGGGATTGTGGGTGCGTGGTAAGGGGCTTCTGTTATTGAGCATTTTGTGGGGATTTACAGGCGTCATCTGGATGGGTATACACGAACTCATGATATCAATTCAAACTTAATTTTTGTCGAGTAAGAGGATATATTTCGTATTTTTACCTATTTCGTTCTACCAGTTTCTCAAGATGTACCCTATCCTGAGTACGTATAGATAATTCACCACGCGTCAACGCCAGATAAGAGTTCGTCGGACACATTCAGAGTTTCGTTGAATTATTATCTAGTAGTGCGAGCCTCCCCATGATTTTAAGGTACATGTAATAATGACAACACTCCCAGTGCGGCCAAAAGACGGTCAACCAAAACGAGACACCCCCCCCCCCGGTTCCAAACCCCAATTATAAAGAGAAAAACAAACGATCTCAAGCGCCAAAGCCTCTCCGATGCGACGCCCTATAAACAGATATTTCATTCGTAGCCTAGGTATGCTTAATAGCCGACGGCGCTGTAATGCGATTGGCGGTGATTGGGTTGCTGGTACAAGCTAGGAGCGTACTCCGACTCCTGGTACATAGTGTTCCTTCGCTCCTCTTCCGGGAGCAACTCTTTGACTTCCCAGTTGTTCTGCTTGATGCCGACGCTGAACTCGAGATCTTCGCGGGTAATTGAATCCCAGTACTGTATAACGCAGGTTAGAATTATACATGTGTCGGGTGAAAGGAGGCAACAAACCTTGTAAACCATCATAACACCAAGGAGATTGCAGATAGTAGCAAAGAAGATGCCATCTAGGTAGTGCTGAACGCCATTGCAAATAGTGTCGCTAAACACGTAGAGGATGACCTGGCCGATGACGAAGAAAAAGACTCCGAATGCAATATCGCCTAGCGGCCAGCGATCTTGCAAGGTGTTTACAACGAGGATAACCTGCATGACGACGTAGATGAGAATGAATATGCCATTTAAAAGGTAGAGCACCACAAACAGCCCAACGGTATTTGTAGGTGAAAGGCCCGCCCATCCTTTGAATGTGAGTAGAGACACTGCTCCACTAATGACGAACATGCCAAGTGAGCATAGTCGAAGAAGCCAAACAGAGAGCGGTGTACCATCTTCGTAGAGTTGGAAACCGACGAAGCCGTTGATCAACAGGCAGGTGCAGAGTGCGGAGGAGAGGCCGTTCTGAACTGCGGCGAAGTAGGGGAATACTCCAGACCCGGGAGGAACAACACCAGAGTCGAGTATTAAGGAAAACATTGTTAGGATCATGTAAATGTAGAAGAACGAGGTGATTTCTTTACGACCTATATCCGAAACTTGTCAGCAAGCTTGAAACCTTGGAATTCGAACACCTAAACAGCCTTGACGTACCAACAGCAGTGAACTTAGACCGCACATGAATAATCATGATAGAGGTCATTACAAGAGCAAGAATATGCATGAAGTCGGCAGCGCCTTGGAAGATTATGGTATTGGCTAACTCAATCGACCGGGAGTAGCATGAGGCCTGGATCCCTGTGGTGCCTGCTATACTCGACGTCGGCCCTACGAGGGAACACAGAGGAATCGACGTCTTGTCGCATATTGTGTGGAAGTCGCCGAAGCCCATTTTCAGCGTAATAGTGTCGGCGTGTAGTGAGGAGGAAGCGGGATGGAGGCTGTGTAAGGCGCAAAACAAGGACACTCAGCGGCGGCTGAGCCCCGTATTGGTGTTGAGGACTGAATGCGTCCGAAGTGTAAATTTGCGTTGGTGGGAATAAATGGCTGTTGAAGAGCGAAAGAATGAGCGCGGGAGCAAGTGAGAGGTGGCGACAGGCTGGGTCTTGGTGAGTGTAGTGGTGATAGCGGAATGTTGTTTCACTTCTAGAAAGGAGTGTTATGCCAAGCCGCGCTTGCAGCTCCATCGTCAAACTAGTCAGAGGTATCAACCCCCCGACTCTTTCTTCCAGAAACTTGAGATTTAGTCATTATTCCCCTTTGATTTATGACCAAACCCCTCCCCGCTAACATTGGTATTTACAGATTCCGCGCTATTATGGAAGGGAGTGACTTATAGGGGGAAGCAAGAGGAAAACCCTCGGGTGCAACCCCTGGCTCAAAATACAATGGTAGAATGGATATATAGTGCTGCCATTCTTCGGAGTATATCCGATGCGGCTTTTGTGAAACTGCAGCTTCCCACTGATTCTCAAACTCTTTGCGGGTTGAGCAGTATATCCGCTGATAGGCTTCTCGGATGCTTTCGCCATTCCTGTGGTATTCGACTCCCCGACCATTCTTAGACCTTGCAAGATGTTGCCACTTCGGGTCTTTTGGAGTTCGGCCAGATCCCAGATTCTGCCACACGTTGACGCTAAGACTTGTTGTGCTCTCCCAGTCTCCATTGTCGATTTTCATCTCGAATTCAGTGGGACAAAATGGGCAGCTTTTATATCTTCTATCTTCGTTATAACCTTCAAGTGCATCCATGTCATTGACATTCAAGTGGCCGCAGCAGCGGAAACCGAGCTTGCCCATGAATTTCATGACATATACAGCGGAAACCGGGATATTGGTTAAGAACATCGTACGCTGGAACTGAAATCGGTAAGTCGCACGGAGCAGTAGCCTATCAATGACGATTCGCGGTTCGAAGGTGTAGTGAAGAATGACTTTGGTCATTGAACCGATAGAGTATGTCCGGCTACCAGAACATTTCAGAGATTCTACGCAAATTCCGTTCAAGAATTCCTGTCTTTTGCGATGGAAGTGCCGGTCCATTACGAGCTGAACTTCGTCAAATCCAATAATGTAAATAGGATCATCCAGAGGGCCATATCGTAGCTCTCCAATTTGGCACCTCGTCTTCCACCATCGTGCTATAAGGAGACCTTGTTGCGATGGGCCTACCCAACTTCTTCGATGGATTTTCATGCATTGATTGCAACGCCACCAGTCAACTGGTGAGAAATCTGGCAGAAGAACGTCAAGGAACTCTAGTTTTTTATACCAAGAAGCGGTCTTCCCATGATAGTTTGCCAATGCCTGGGTACCAATGGCATGGGCTATGTCATGGCAGGTAAGGGTGAAGGCAGCTTCGGCTTCTAGAGTAAGATAGCTTGCAATTTGCTGTAGTAGCTCCAGGGGTAGAGTCTGAATCTTGGATTTGCGGTAATTACGATCATCTGCAGCGGCGACTTTCCATCGAACGCGTCTACTGCGAGACCATATTGATGGAATGATCCGAGAAAATCGTAAAGTATGGGTGCTAAGAGGTCTGCTCAGGGGAAGTTGTTGCGAGCGCCAAAATTTGTGCTCATTACAGTCTTCTGAATGCGTTCTGCAAGGCAACCTTACTGATATTTGAGCCATGGCAGCTGAACTTCACACGGAGCGGTGTTCAGGGGAATGAGTTTTCACAATTTTGGGAAATGGTGAAATGATAGCCTTTTCGTTCAGCTCAAGATACGCAGCTGCCTGCTCGGGTGCACCGTGCATGGCTCTCAGGGGGCCTAATAAGTAGCCGAAATTGGCTCGTGCGGTAAAAAAGCCACGCAGGTTAATAAGAGTGTAAATAAACGAATATTTTACAGGGAAATGGACCAAAATAGTATTTAGTATATTTATTATTATTATACTAAAAGGCTATACGATGTATATAGAGCAGACGGCCAGATGACTCAATATTGAGCTTAAAATGTATACATTTTTTTGGTGGTGATGCACGAGCCAATTTCAGCCACTTATTAAGCCCCCTGAGAGCATGGTAGGACGCCTGACGCCATAAACGCCCCCACACTGAAGACCTCGCTTGTTGATTCTGGATCTAATCTAATCATTACCCCTGCCTCTCACCTTGCCATTCCGACCTCGCAAGTAGCATCCCCCCAAGTCGGCTTACTTCATCGGATCCTAGCATTGTATGCATTTAGGTAATAAAGAGCAATTCTGAGTCAGCACTAACCAAACATTATACTAATCAAGGTCTTCATATCTCATAGAACTGTCTGCCAATTTCATTCCCCTCTCCCAGATCCTCAGACTTCACCACAATGGCCAATATATCATCTGAGGTGCTTCCCCTCTTCAAAACAATACAAGAAAAGTTTCCTTGCAAATCTCTAGGAGATGACAGATGGTATTTAGTTGCTGTGCGTTGCATGCTCTACAAACTTAAGCACACACAACTAAATTAAATTTAGCTGGCCTCCTTAACCGGGGGCGGAAAGCCAGAACTCGCTGCAGATCTCTATCTCTACCTCACCCGAGAGTCAGAGCGCGAGAGCCCAGAGTCACGGCAGGCATTAATGCGCAGGTTGAGAGAAGCACTTGTCAAATGTGTCTCAATCATCGGTGTCTGCAGGCCACTCGAAGCTATCTTCTGCATAGATAAAGTGCAGAGGCCGGAAGACATGGACTACTCGTTCTCACGGTAAGTATATAGTGCCACTGGAGCCAACATTTCTGTAATGCCTTCCAGCTAAGGTGGCTTAAAAAGTGAAAACTGGAAATGCGATGAGGCAAACCACGAGCGTGGAACGGCATGGCTCAGTCGCATATACAGCCATGACTTCGGGCTGATTGATGAGAAGTTCAAGGCTCACAAAGACTTTGGTGCGTTTCCTTCGCTCAGTACCATTGGTTTTTTTCGCGCTTTGTTATAAAAACATCTGACTCGACCATAGGCTGGATAAGCAGAGAAATTACTTACGGCCTCTACTTATCCGATCACACAATCCTTAATGATATTGAGACCGAACTTGTCGTGCTGGCGGGTATCGTGATTCAGAATCTGCATCATGAAACCGCGTGGCATCTTCGCGGTTCGAGACGCATAGGGATGAGTGCGGAAGACGTGGAAGCAGTGCAGCAGTGTGTAAGTGTCAACCCAATTCCGACTTTAATAACATGTTCATGGTCCATATTCTCTGAATTATACTTCAAGGGTAGAAGTAGCTAGAAGTTTTAACTCACTTACCTCCACAGGTTGAAGCTGTTGCGGGGTTTGCAAGCATAGAGCTAAACAAGGTTCCGCGAGTTGCAGATATCGAGCACGAGGTGTAAAGATGCAATTCGATTATGGGAAATAGACACGCTGCATTGTTAAATATATTTAGAAGTTCTTCACAGGGAAGGCTTTTTCTAGCGATAACCGCCGAGGCTGACGGCTAACTTCAACAAAACTTCATTTTCGAATGACAAAACCTTTTACATAAGTTCATTACTGACCATCAAAACCGTAATGCCTTCCTCATTTGAGGCCTTGAGAACCTTCACAATTACTCTTGCAGTTAAGCAGCAAGCGTAGTACACACGCTACCCTCCGGTTGTTTTACTCCTATAATTTTCGGTTTGGGGTTAGCTTTGTACAGCAAATCCTGCCAGTCCTCCAAGGTACACTCATGGCTTCCCGGGACCGTTAGAATTTGCATGTCTAATCTTCGAACGGTCTTTGTAATTATTTTCGGGTGGAATAACGCTCTCCGCAAGCACGATCCATCCTCCTTTCTTCAACTTGCTACTCTGCAGTCGATTCTTGAGGATTTTGATGCAGTATTCATCATTCCAATCATGGAGTATGTAGTACATGAAGTAAACGCCAACAGATTCTGCAGCCATCCAGGAGGGTTGCGGGGCGAAGAAGTCAGCAGATTTGAAGTCGAGACGGCTGGACGACACGAGATATGAGTGATTCTCTTTGGCTTCTGCCAAGCTTCGCTGAATTTAACCAGGAAGACGTAGGTTTGGATTTTCCTGAGAAATTGCAATGCTTGTGAGCCTTTCCCGGAATATATGACCATCGAGAATAAATTAATTTCTTATCTTCAGTACATATTGACAAAGGATCAGAAAGCAGACTTACATCAACCACAACAGCATCTTTCGGCAAGCTTGCCCAGTCAAAACCATTTACGACATGGCTAATCAAGAAGTCCTCTCTGCTGCTCCAATATCTCATTGAACCGGCAAATGTTTCCATTTGCCCTTTGGCTTCGTCAAGTCCAGAAGCATACCATTCAAACATACTTTTCTCTGTTCCACACGCAAGCTGGAGGCCAGTATGATTTGGGCCTTCAGCTTCAGACCATTTTCCGAGAGCCTCGGCAACTTTAGCAGTACCAGGAAATACTCCATCGGTGTTGTTGCTAGCAAACGCACGTGCTAATGGGTCCTTGAGTAGTAGAAGAGAAAGTCCGGTGTGGGAAGCGTGGCCGGGGCTTGGTTCACAGAAGATACCATTTGTCATGGCATATCGGAGAACCGTCTTCACAAATCCTACAGCGAGCGGTCTTGCTTGCAATCTCTTCAAAAGCTGCACTTCCAAACGCCGGAACATTTTCGTAGAGCTTGAAGCTAGAAATGGCACGCATTACGGAACTCGTATGATACTATTCGACAAGGGTTATATCAGTGATGCGAGACTAAATGTTGACAAGGAAGGAAGATCCCTTGGCCCCATAACATTTTCGATCACGATTTCAGATAAGTCCAAAAGCGCTTGTCGAGCGGCATGCACTCGTTTCTCGGAAGTCGGTACAGGAAATTCTGGAGCTGCATTTGCATTGATCGAGAGAGAAGGTAGTTTGTGTTCCTCGAGATATGCATCAATGACCCCTAAATCTGCATTGCCAGTTTGGTAAGGGACTGAGGTGGTGGAACCATTACACGACCGCGTTGGGAATATTGAGTCAATGGCGATTTCTCGGTCTTCGAGAAACTCTTGGCCCTACCCTAGCTTCAGCTACATAGGGTCCGTTATGTATAAGCGCTAGGAACAAAACCATGTTTCCGGCCTGAAAGATAAGTGTAGTCGTCATAATTAGCAGCAAGCTGTGCACCACAGAACAAAGGACTAGTCCTGTTGAATTTGATAGGGCTGATTTTCGGCCATGTCTCACATGCGGTACGGTTGGGACCGTTCGCACTTTAATTGGGCTAATAATCACGAATCCTTTCTTCGGATCGATCCTTCGGAGCGATCCCTCGGTTACTCCACGGCTGCAGGGGCGACTGCATCCCGCGTCGTTGGGCAATGGTTCGCTAGCGTTACATCGGACCTTTATGAGAAAAGGGCCAATCGGTGGGCTGGTATGATGAAATACGCTAACCTGTATGAGGAATAAGCAGCTGCGTTCACAGCCACCACAATTCAGGGGTATGAACCACAAAACCAGTCACGGCAGCCGCAACTCCCACCAACAAAGTTATAAAAATACCCCTAGCTCTGGTCGTTCAAACGCCCACCGTATCCGAAGGCGCTCGTCTACACTATTCGGAACCTACTTAGAGGACCTTTTCCTGGATACGGAAACCACCCCGCTACACCGGAGCCCATAGCCACCGCCCGCCGCAAATTTTCGATGGCAGGACGTCCAATCTCTGAATCGCGGCATAGCAGGAGCGCCTTACGGCGCATTGCAGCGCATTGCCCCGTTAAGAGCTTCATCGCAATCGATGGCGGGGAACCCTTGAAGACCCCACCTACTTAGGCTGCAATCACAAGATAGTCAAAAATCATCAGACGTTGGGTTTAGGGACAAGGAGAGCATCTAATTTGATAATTAGACAGCCGTGAAGGCTCAGGCTGAGGGGCGAACGTTAAGCCACGGCCAAGGCATATTTTTATAACCGACTCAGGAAAACCGTTCATCTTAGCTGAAAATAAGGTTGGGGCCAAAGGTCACGCTATATAATGCTGACAAGAGGGTTGCGCCGAACTGGTTGCAGCGAATGGAGAGACAGCCCCAAGAGCGGAAAATTCCCTCTCAGCCAAAGGAATAACTGAAGTATAACCGTCGCTGCTTCTCTGCATTCTTCTGCTTCTACCTTATCTTGCGTATTTCATAACTCTCAATTATTCGCCCCTATTTCTTTTCTCGTGAGGCGAAATGAGGTCTCTTATCATATTACTGACTGTTATCGCGGCACTTCCCGCAATTGTTCTTGGCTCGGTCAACTACACCTGCTTGCCCACCCAGGACTGTTGGCCTACACCTTCTGAATGGCAAGCATTCAATCAAAGTATTGGAGGCAATCTCAAGATCACCCATCCCAGAGCGGAACCATGCTACGATGATGCCTCCAGCGAAGCGTGCAAGGATGTGGCCACAGGGTACTTGGCTTCCAAATCTCGAGCATCACAGTATGGAGCGATGGAATATCTCAACTTTGAAGTCTGTGGCTCCGATCAATGCCTACTAAATTCACTCTCCCCATTAACCGGAATCTATGGGACATGCTCGCTTGGACGCCTTTCCGCTTACTATGTCGAGGCTCACCACACAAATGACGTGAGCGAGACATTAGCCTTCGTTCAAAAACACCAAATCCGGTTATCTATCAAGAACACTGGTCATGATTCCTTTGGACGAAGTAACACGGCCAATTCCCTTGCTTTGTGGACCTACAACATGAAAGACTTGGGCTACCACAAGGAATTCACCCCATCTGGCTGCAAGACCCACTACCAGAATATTGGTGAGATCGGAGCCGGCATTAGCGCTGAAGAAGCTTACACATTCTTTGAGACGCTCGGGTTCCATGTAACCATCGGCGCCATCGGTTCGGTTGGGATTGCTGGAGGATTCGGTCAAGGCGGTGGACATGGCCCTTTGGGACCTAGTTATGGCCTTATGGTCGACCAGGCCGTGGAGTTTGAGGTTGTAACAGCGGATGGGCAACTTCGTCTCATCAACGAATGCAACGACCCGGACCTATTCTGGGCCATGCGCGGCGGAGGTGGCGGTACCTACGCCGTTCTGACACGCTATAAATTCCGGCTTCACCCTGCCGTACCCATTAATGTTTACAGCTTTGAAGCTCAAATTTTCGGGGCAAGCCTAATTCAAGATTTTACGAAATCGATGGTTCATCGCCAAGTGGTCACTGCACTGGCAAAAAACCAAACCATCTGGTCGGATAACCACATCGCTGGTTATAACTTCATACATCCTAACAGTATCATTTCACTCCAAATTCTTCCCAGCAATGACACAGAAATCCTCAAGAACTTAACCGCAGATTGGCATAATTTCCTCTCTAGCCAGCCAGGCCTCATCCCTAGCCAAAACAAATATCTCACCTTCGACAAGTTCTCAGACTACGTTAAATTTACCCTGCGGCCCTCGATCGCTAGAAATGGGATTGTCGGCATTGGCCTCGCAGAATCAGGACGACTGATGCCTCGCGAACTCTTCTCAACAGACTCGGACATTGAGAATCTCGTCAACGCATTTCTCCAAGGCATGCAAGCCAGCTCAACTCTCGGTGCGGGACTAGGCTCAGGGACCGGCCAGATCTACGCCACTGGCCCATCAAACCAGATGGACAACAGCAAAACGGGCGTGAATCCCGCCTGGCGCGGGTCCCTCTGGGAGGTCATCTTCGGCGGCGTTTGGCTAAAGACGGACCCACAGGAGAAGCGGGACAATGTTCAACACACCGTCGGTGAGGCCATCAAACCGATGAAGAACCTAACACCTGGCGGAGGGTGCTACATGAATGAAGGAGACTGGATGGAGCAGGACTGGCAGCAGACTTTCTTTGGCGACAACTATGCACAGCTATTGGAGGTGAAAAGGAAGTATGATCCTACCGGTTTATTCAACTGCTGGAAATGCGTTGGGTTTAATGGAGAAGATGAGTACGTGATGCTATGCCTCTTCAATACCTTAGCTTCTGCTTCATGTTTTGCTAATCTCCTTTAGTCCATTCTACTCATGTTATGGCCAATCACACAACCCACCAACACCGTCAGAGCCTCTAGGAGCTCTGGAGCTGGTCCAACAGATCGAGTTGTAAGCAGGCTTGCCGCTAATGGATCTGTCAACGTAGACCGTGTATTTCTAAAGAAACTCCTGGAGAGAAAAGTCAGGTGGACGGAGTAAGGAGCAGTTCTCCAATTTTATAGGATTTGGCGCATTTGTCACAACTTTCTTCCATGTATTTCTCTTTTGTGTTTGATCGCACGGCTGCCGGATCCGCCAACGCATCTTATACCCCAGCCTTCATTATTCTCTGTACATGTACCATATTTTCTCCGCTGCTTTTATGATATCCAACATCATTCTATCACTTTTATTGTTGAGGAAGGTCATCAAAGGTGTAAAGGTAGACCGTAGCCCCTATTTTAAACATGAAAAACTAAGACCTGTCCGTGAACACATTGGAGCAGTGAGCCGTTCTTGAAAAATGATGCAAATGACACTAACTTTGACAAAGGAAATGATCAAAGAAAGTCCAGACCAAGGGAAACGTAGCCAGCATGAAAGGCTAGAAGAGTGTAGAAAACGGTTTTCTATTCGTCGTTCCCGGCCTACTGGATGCAAAGCCAAAGGAAACGAAGGAACAGCAACGGGAATTATACTTCAACGAACTGCTTGATCCTTCTTGGAGCGGCGGGAACCAGACGGACCACCACGGACGGGGGACCGGCGGGGAGAACGTTCATCTTCACTTTCGTCACTATCCTCAGTGTCATCACCAGGTTCCAAATCAGCATCCAGGCAGGGATCAGAAAGCCGTTGGCTAAAAAGTTAGCACAGTTCCCAAACGTGTCACTGAAGAGACTCACCTGGCCAGAAAGGCCCGCGCAAGAGTGCGAATGTTATCATTCATAAGAGTGAGCTGCTCACAGATGCGCTCCTGGACACTATGTGTCCGAGATCGTTGCGTCTCCATGGCAGTAGAAACCCTCATTGAATTGAAGAGACTGCGAGCAATGGAAGACACCTTCTGTCCCCGTCTTTCACTATTCTGATGTAGACGGAAATCCCTGATGGCGCGCTGAAGCTTGCGAGTCTCATGCGCATAAATAGCGGGGATCTAACACAATGAGCGAAATTTAGAATAGGACAAAATGGAAAATACCGGAACACAGGTCTTCTTCTGGCGGCGACAATGGGAACACTTAGATTTGTTCTCACCGGAGCGCGGCATCTCACAGGTGTGGGCCGGGTCCAGCGTGAGCGCGTGAACGCAACGACGGCAGCACTTCGGAGAAATCACCGCAGGAGTAACAGAGGTGGTCTGAGGAGCCATCAAAAGAGGGACAACACCGCCGCTAGTCTGGGGACGCGCAGCACGACCACGAGCCATTGTAAGAGAATACTATGGGAAGTCAGTATCGCCAAAAGAAATGAAATGGGGATCCTGTTACTCACAGGCGCGTCGCGAGAAGAGAACAGAGCAGTGGTGAAAGAACAGCTGGAGATGCGGAAGCTGAAGGCTGCGATGTAATGAAAAACAATCTGCTGAAAGGCGAGACGAATGGTGTTGTTGATGGAAGGACGCGTGAGGGACGACAGCTTATGAACAGGAAGAAATTAAATAAGGACGTCATCATCAAAACCCATTTCAGGTGAATGGGGATGATGGTTAGTGGACGCGTCACACCGGACAACCGCCAGATCCACTTATAACAAACTCCCATAACTAGAAAAGTGAATCCCACCAAATTTTTATTATCACCATTGAAATTCTATTACAAAAGCACTATGAAGAGCTAGGGTGGAAGAAAAGCAGAGGAACTAGGGGTGCGATCCGTCCGAAATGTGAATCCTGATCTAACCGGATTCGGAAGGTCCGGATCCTGACCGAAATTCTAAGCCGGATCCTCTATTTCAAAGGCCTAGATTTTAACGATTCTCCGGGTTTTATATAAGAGATTTTGGAGATAATATCACAATGCATAACGTTAGGCGATTATAGGATTTTATTCTAACTTTATTTTAGCTGTAGTTTAGCTAAATCCTTTATAAATAGTAAGGCTTTTTATTTCTCGCAGCTAGATAGGGGAGCACGCAGCAGGTTAGTTTTCTACGATCGTTTGTAGCCGTAATGGGTATATTAGGCTCGCTTAGTCTTCGCGCCGTCCTTTCTAAACTTCCGGAAGGCGACTATAATATTAAGATCCTTATTTCTACCACGTTTAGTAAACATATTAGTGGTAATAGAGCTTTAAATCGTCGAGAAGATAACAATTTAGTTTTAGTAGGGCCGTGCGAGTAGATTTGCACGCTAATATAATAACTTAAATTAAGGTTATACCAATCAGAGGCCCAGGATTTTAAAAGACGCTAGTGACTCTCCGAAACCTGACCGAAATTAATTCGGACGTCCGCAAATCCACCCCTAAGAGGAACAAAAGATAAAGTGAAGTTCCACGCTAGTGAAGAACCGGCAAGGCCTACGTTACTGGGAGACGCTAATTTATGTTGGGCTCTTGGCGTGCGAAACCCCCCCCCCTGGTAAGGCGCTCGAGGACGAGCGCGCAGAGGGGAGGGCAATTGTAAGAGTACTTATATTAGATCCCGCAACAGTCGCAATAGATTCGCGAGCACTGTCTATCTTTTTGGCCATATGGCGACGTGGAGCGGGACACGTTACACTTAGCCATAGTAGATAAAACATTTCCCCCAATATCTCTATTACGCACCGTAAACCCGTGCTAAAGCTTACTATTTTCTTACCTATATAAAATGTAACGCATATTGCATTTCACGCGTTAGCCAGGTAGTAGAGTTTCTTCCTCTACTTCCTCCTCTACTTCTCCCTTATTTAATTTACAATCTACGCGTTATTTAACTCCTTTAGCACCGCGTAGGGGTTCCTGGATTAACTACTTCCTGCCCTCTTCTAATTAACGATGATACCGAATCGGGCGATTAAGATAATTCCGTATTGTGAGAGCCTCCTCTAGCTAATTAGAACTATAGCTCTATCTTTCTTATTAATTAGGATAATCTCTACCTAATAATATACGGCAAGCTTACTTAAATACAGATACCGGATTATTAATAAATGAAAACGAGCCTTTAGCCAAGCCAAAAAGATTATTACTAATAAGCGTAATTAACTATCGGCTGACATAATTAAAGCAGATTAATATTAAAAATAGTAGTTAATTAAAAGCTTTTTATTAAGCAGTTTAATCGACTGTATTAACTCTAATAGAGGTTTAACTACACCCTAGTTAACGAGCTTAAATATTAATCTTACTGGCTATAAGCTAACTACAGAGGCAGAAAAGCCAGCTTGGTAAGATACATTTAATAGAGCTTCGTATTTAGTCAAGTCTGACGTAGAAATAGAGCCTCCAGAGCCCTCACTAATGCCTTCTTTCCTTTCTTGCCACTAACGTCACTACCAAACGTTCTACCTTTTTAAGCCTCTATAGGCGCGTAGGACGAATTTAGCTATATTTAAATACTATGTTAGGTGAATTAGGGTTAAAATTTAATAGGCAACGTTAATATTTGTATATAGAGAGGTGCTGCCAAAAATCCGCAATAAAACACCACGAAGTCTGTATTAATTGCCTAATCAGGACAGCTAGCTGACAGCGTGACAGTCAGCGGACAGCGAGCGACCCAATTGACGCAGTCAGTCAGCTGTAAAGGCTGAAGCTCGCGGCTAGCTGACTGTTGGACACACTGACTGCACGATGGAGCTCAGGCTGGGCATTTTGGATACTCCGAGGCTGACACCGCACTCAACGCAGGCGTACGGAAGGGCTCTACATGCTTACCTTTAGATGGGATGATGATGGGAGTAAGTGGGGACTCATTTTGGTCTACGAGCCAGAGGTAGAGGGGGTAGGGGCACCGGTTGACAACGACTGCGTTGCCTATGCCCGTTTTTCCAGATGACTGGGTGAAAGGAGCCCCGGTGGTGGCCGAGGTTGGGGGGAGAATGCTTGGGATGAGCATTGTAAGTACGATGAATGGTGTGATGACAAGATTGGAAAGTATTGTGGGTAAGTGAGACTCTCTTTTGGTTGAATAAGCGGTATGCAGGGTTGCATATAATCAACATAATCATGACCAGGCCCCCGATTCTGATTATTATATAATCGCTGCCTCTGGTTCTAATTGATTATATTGATTATACACTAATTATACATTTAGGAAGCTCGTAGCAGAATCTTGAGGTAGTAGAGAGACTGCCGCCTTGATCCTCTTATCCACCTGCTGCCTCATCTGCTTCCTTATTGTCCATCACATCACTGCCTACATCGCCCGCTCATCGTTTTATCAGTAGATTCCTCAGGATCAATGACTTCGACGGCTACATCTACCGTTGCGTCGCTTTTAGGTGGAGACTTGCCCGCGGGTGCGCGGTGAGGGAGGCATCGCTTGTAGGTAAGTTATATCAGAAATCTGAAGAGCGCGTTGATGCACACGTATACATTAAGCTTTTCCGAAGGCCTGCACGAACGTATTTTGTACCTAATGCACAGCATCCTGGCGCATCCTGTGGTTAGCGCGGCGTAAAATCCGGTTAGGCTGACGGACGGAACCAATAAATCAAAGCCAGTCAAAGCCAGCGCCTGGAAAAAAGCTTCCAATAAGGCATTGTTCTATGCGCGGTGCCATTCGCGTAGTGCTTACCACACCATATACATTTTGGATAAATGTCTGACGCCACTCGCGGAAGTAAGATGGAGAAATAACTTGAGTGCACGCCTTGGGAGGGTAGAGGCGTTGAATAAAGCTGACTCACGAGAATTTTCTGGCCGGGAGCGTGATCAGCTAGTGCAAGCACGCGATCCAGACTCTGTCTGCGTCAGAATCTTAAAAAGAGTGATAGTTATTGAGACTTTGCGAATAATTATTTGAGGAGACCCCGAACACTTTTCACTTGGTATTCTTTGCTCTTGATCCCGTTTGTCAAGCTAATCACCACCACGCATCTCCGTTACTTGCATCTTGTATTCCTCACAATCATCTCCGAAAAGTAGAGGATTCTAAAATAATAATAAAAAATAAAAAATCCTCACGCGTACAACGTAATTCGTAGTCGGAAGAGGAAAATAATCATTCCCAACCCTCGGATTTGCATCTACTTCGCCACCCAGAATGGTGCACAACCTCTCTCGAAGCTCACACGCAAGAAGCGATTCTATCAACATTACTATCTCACCAGCTGGTGCAAACGAGGCTGAAGACGAGAAAACCCCAGACTCCCACTCACCTCCTCCGCTACCGCTCTGGTTAATCCGCGAAGACCACGGCTGGCGGCGTTTGATCCAGAACTTCACTCCATCATGGGTACGAACTTCCCCTTCCCCAACCCACCTTAAGACGGCACCCAATGAGAATTTGCATTCTCTAGAACGAGAATCTAATCCTTATCCTAGTTCTCCATCACAATGGGCACAGGCATTGTGTCACTTCTCCTCCACGCTCTCCCTTTCCCTGCCCATGCCTCTACCCTGCACACCCTTAGTGTAATCATTTTCGTCCTCAACATCTTCCTCTTTGCTCTCATCTTCACTATCTCGGCGCTACGCTACATCCTATACCCCGCAACGTGGGGTCTGATGATACGGCATCCCGTGCAATCACTGTTCCTAGGCACCGTGCCGATGGGCTTCGCAACCATTGTGAACATGTTCGTGCTAGTTTGCGTGCCATGGTGGGGTGGAGCTAGTGTGAATGTAGCATGGGCGATGTGGTGGGTGGATGTGGCGGCGAGTGTTGCGTGTTGTGTTGGGTTGCCCTTTATGATGTTTGTATCCCTTCCCTATCTCTATCTCGAATATAAGAGCTGTGAGAAGGTAGCTCACACTGTTTAGGATGCACGTGCATCCGACAAGCCTGTCAACCGTGACAGCAGCATGGCTTCTCCCAATTGTGGCACCCATTGTTGCGGCGGCGTCTGGAGCTGTTGTGGCGTCTGCGTTGCCGAATCCGCAGCATGCGCTTTACACGATCTTAACGAGCTATGTGCTTTGGGGGATTGGTGTGCCGATGGCGATGGTGACTTTGGTAATTTATTTCCACCGTCTAGCCGTGTACAAGCTTCCGCCTAGGGAGGTGATTGTGAGCGTATTTCTGCCTTTGGGTCCAATGGGTCAGGGAGGTTATGCGTAAGTATCTGGGAATATAATGCAGTTTGTGGACGGAGAAGGGACTAACGGAAGGTACCAGGGTTATGCAACTGGGTAAAATGGCTTTAAAGGCGTTTCCAGAGGTAAGCATATAAAGTTACGACTCTCCTGAGTACAGCACGCTGATAATATCAGACCAAAACCCTCCATCCGATTGCAGGAGAGGTTCTATACGTCCTCGGCTTCGCAGTCGCCATCGTTCTTTGGGGCTTTGGTCTCGTATGGCTGTTCTTTGCCATCGCCTCAATAAGTCGTTCAAAATTCCCATTCAATATGGGATGGTGGGGATTCACGTTCCCTATCGGGGTGTTTGCTATGTCTATGGTCACTCTTGGGGAAGAACTTCCTTCGGCATTTTTCAGGGTTTTAGGAACGGTATGCGATAGTGTCCATTCTAGGTTTGTAATGCCAAGTTAACGTTGTTTTAGATATTCTCGATTTGTGTCATGTTGCTTTGGCTTCTAGTAGCATCGAGTACCGCTAAGCAAGCTCTTTCCGGGAGGATGTTCGAGGCACCTTGTCTAAAGGATATGGAAAGATCGTACAGAGCAACGGAGAGGCAACAACAGGGCGTGTGAGCTAAGTTATCTGTAACCAGACCAACGGATATGGTGGGGTCCTAAGCACTGGATCCAAGGGGGGAATCTCCGAAATCATCTAGGTTTGTCAAGCCAGGCGAATAATAACAGATTCCGGCGAACAGGAGAGCAAAGCAAACATTGGAAGAGAACCAATCAGTTTAACTGGAAACCATCGACGTCCAAATCGGGTTCCCTCTTCCAATTTCCTGTTCCTGTCTTTGTCCATCCGATCCCATGTTCTCGGAGACTTTCGAAATTCTCATCCACGTCTTCAGAAAGAGAGGAGTGGTGACAATCGGAGCTCACAAATTCGCCGTCATGCTGGAAGTCGTATAGCGCGAGGAAGCGGGCGATGGCTCTGTACGACTCGTTCCACTCCAGCCACAAATCGCTGAGTTGCGCTCTTCTGATCCTTTTCGGGTCTTCCAACAGCTTACTTTCTTGTCCCGGTGCAAGCTGAAAATGAAGAGACTGGAGCGTTCTCACTTTCTGGAGAGCTCGTATCGTAGTAACAATATTGGTGCTGAAGGGAAATACGGCAATGAAGGAAAATGAGCGGATGTTGCAGCAATCCCGAACTTCCTTACATAACCTTACTAGCAAGAGGTACAATATGTTCGGTGACTGCTTCAGGTGGTATTCGTAGGTGCTGTATGCTGTGACGGAAGAACCTTCATTGTATCCCACATGAATCCAGGGTCGGATGTTGATCAATCCGTGACCGCATTGGCGACCGCAACCTTCTGTATGTCCATGAGGTGTCTCAGTCTTGAGTTGACGAAGCTCGAGGTAGTGACATTTCATCTCGAACGCCCAGGTATCTGCGCTTAGCATGGACGTGTCTAGAAGCCCAGCCAAAGCCGATGGTGGTGCAGCTACTATAAGCCGGACTGGATCCATACAGGAGAATATTTGATTCCAGAGGTCGGATATTGTGTAATACAAGGATGCATCTGCTCTGGCGATACGCCGCAATTCGTATTCCTTGTTTGTGTAGACCACAGCGCTTTCTATGTGCCGCTTGAGGCCATAGTCAGAAACAAATGTTGCAAATGTCTGAAAGGTTTTCGGTAGCTGGGGAAACCACTGGGTGAGTGGAGAGGAGCGCAAGAAGTGGTCATCGTCTTGGATACGGCAAAACTCCACTAAGAGATCACCGGAGCCTTCTTCAAATGCAGAGCAAGTACTGCTCTTTAGTTTACTCATCATGCTCTGATAGATTTGCATTTCATGGGCGCTCAACGTTCCAAGTTGGCTTTGCATGTTCTCGAAAAGTCTGACGTCAACTAGAACCCACTGTGGGTCGCTTTCTAGCTCAATCCGGGAGAACCGGAAGAGAATTGGGATTGTAACATTTCTCCATCTCCAGGAGACTCGTGAAAGTGCCTTGAGGGATTGGTCCTCGGAAACAGTCAAGTTATCAGATGGTTCATGTGTGAATTTCTTAACTGAAGGAGGCTCGGAGTCTAGGTAGGACGCAATCTGGATGAGCAATTCGTTTGGAAGAGCATCCATGAGAAAATGTAAGGGCTGTTAAGTCTGGGTGTTGAGTTTGTTGATAAGCGGAGGTTTCCGAGGCTGGAAATACCAAGCTGAACGGTAGTTTTGAAGAGCTTCGGGTTACTCTATTATGATAGAATTTCGGGCGCGGGTTGTTAGAAAGGAATAGAAGGAAGAATGAGATTGAGCATTGATAACTAGGGACAAGAATAGATAGGTGGGTGTAGAGAAGTCATGGTTATGGAAGAGAGGGGAAGCTACGGTGGTGAGCTTTGCATGTCACAGGGCGCGCTTCAATCTAGAGCTTTTGGCCGCATTCGATTGCTTTATGTGTATTCTAACAACTAAAAACGGACCGACTCAGTAATTCAAATGACGGACAACTGTCCGGGAGCGGATAAACGTCTCATAGGTGTTTAGGAAGAGTGATATCATGGACATTGATACTTCTCATTGGTATGTTTGATGAAAACCTCCCATATATACCTCAAAACTCGGATCTGACAGCCCCTTCAAGCCATGCCACTCCCGCCTGTACCCCGTCGACAACCCTTACCCTGCTCCCATCTTCCTCTCTCAATTCCTCCACACAAGCCTCCCTAACCATTTCATTCATTCCTGCCATTCCTGCACATCCCAGGCATATCGCGCCAACCTTTCCTTTCCTTAAAAGCCTCTTTACTGCATCTTTCATGCGCTTCCGCACCTCTTCGGCAGGCGCATCATGCAAATCCGTCGCATTCAATCCTGTTGTCTCTACGCCTGCAAACCTTTTGCTCGCCTCGTGCCTGGTCCCAAGGAAATCTACCACAGCCTCCGACAGTATACCCTCCCATACCTTGCCCGTGCTAACAATACCAAACTTCTCATCTGGCGCGATAATCTGCAGACTAGTGCTCACGCTCGCCTCAAATATGCCCGTCACCGGTTTCCGCGCAGCCCTCACCTTATCCTGCGACTTGAGCATCGGAACAAGCGGGTGCTTTGAATAGCAGGCGACGAGGAAGCCGTCGTGGTGGTCGAGAAGCGGAATCAGCTCCGGCAAGCATTGCTTCGCGCTTTCTGCGGCATCGTCTTCGTCGTTGATGCTCTTCGGTCCGGAAGAAGCTGTGAAAAACGTGTGTGAGGTCTACTAGATTAGTATTAGTTTGCTGTTGTGATTGTCTCCTGAAGGTGCTGCTGCACATCTTTGAACTCGAGCGAGGTGACCAAGGGCTCCAGTCCCTTGGTCATGGACTCCGTGGAATTCGGGTTTATGATGAGGATGGAGCGTTTTTCACGCATTTTGCTTTGTGGACTGGTCTACAGCGTATGGGTGTGGGCGCGACGAGGGTTGGTGAGTTGCCCAGCGAAAAGTAAATTGGAGAATCTGCTTGTGTTGTGGCTGTGCAAGTGATGTCATTACAGGGTTTGGGTTGGAGATCTGAGCTTGGGGAGCTCTTCGTTATTGCAATGCCGGCGGTCTTATCACTTCTTGTGCATTTACTTGTTTATGCAATTTGAAGAGGGGTCAGGATTGAAAATAGTCAATCTATTCGTTTGAAACCATCCCTGCCATTCGCCACACTGCGCCAAAACGGCAAGGAGCTACACCTCTCAGCAAGTAGCCGATCGCCACGAATTCTTGCCATGGAGTTCAGAACCATTTACACGGTTGAGCTGTTACCGGAATAGAAAAGAAGTTATGGATGGGTGATCATGTGCGTCGTCGCTACGGGGTATCAAGGTTCAGGAACATGTAGGTATTTCCAGGTATCTAGAGATGTGAGCTGTTTTTTCATAGATCTGAAGGCCTGCTATAGCATACAGAAATAGAGGATTCATGGAATGAAGAAGTTTTAGCGAAAGCAGCTAAATCTTCCCATACTGAAGCGGAACGGCGCGCGTCGAGCACCATGTTTATCAACGATAATTCCGCCGCCTGAGAAATAGTTAGCAGGTGCAAATCGGTTTAGATAGAGATAGCTTACCAGCATGCTTTCCACCCCAGTGCTTTGTCCACATAAGCCCCATGATTTCTGACTGGTGTATTTAAGGTTTTTTAGCAATTTTGTGTTTGAGGTTGAAGATTTGGTGAAGGTGTTATTTAGCAATCAGATGATATGGGAGAGCTACGTGAACTGGGCGACCAGAAGCTGTATTTATTCACTTGCCAAGAGGCGTCAAGCAGGTTGCTCTTGCTCTGATGTCGTAAGGCCAAGATACCAAGGAGGCCAACAACCTTGTTAAGCATAGCACAGCCATAACGCCACCCTTCTAGAATTTGCGGATGGAGTGTCTTGTGGATTTGGTCGAAGAAGTCTGTTTGATGCGCAGAACTCAAGCGTGGGTATTTTATGGATTGGATTGATCATGCCGAAGCTATTTGAAGCGTGCTCAATCTCGGCTGTGGTTTTTAAACCGGAATTCGTATCGTCGAGGAATTTGGATTTCACGAGCTGTCTGATGATTTACGGCTTCTCCTTTGATTGGGCGCGAAGGAAGTTGCTCTCGTGCTGGGTTCTAACTAGGTTTCTAGCTATGGGTATTTGAGCAGCATTGCAGCATTTCTTGGAGTGGGCCAAGCACAGTACGTTTCGGGAACATGGGCTTTCGACCAGCAGTACATTTGCCTCTTCTGTCAATGCGCAAAGCACTTTAGAGTTAGCGATTTGCAGGATACGGTTGCTACTTTAATATCTCGTGTGTTTAACCGCCAGTCCCTTCCAAGGCTGCGAGTTTTATGCAATTCTTGCTGCAGGGAGCGGCACTTAGTTGAACCCAGCGGTAAGACCCCAATCCGACTACCCTACCTAATGATATGGTTGCGGTACATTGCAGAGGACTATACATCAGGAGATGATTCAGGGTTAAGTGTAGTTTTTGCAGTAGAGAAATTATTTAAGGTATGGCATGCTCGTATTAGACTGTTTGCAAGACCTGAATAGAGGTACGCGTGTCAATGCTCTATGTTTGGCGGCCATGAGAGGACAAACACAAAGAGGAGAGTTGGAATTGGAGTGCAGGACCGAACATCCTGCTTTATACACGTAGACCCTAGATACACGGAGAAGAGAAGTATTTGGTGGTCTCCACAGTGCGCTGAGATGAGCAATGGTAAGTTTTGAGAGAAGCTGCCAATTTGAGATGGCTTCCAAGACTCCAGACATCCCTCAATGGCCCTTGTATGACGCAGAGCCTTTTCGTGCGTTATTCGAGGAGACAACGTAGCGTAACGTCTGCAAAAGTGATAGGCTAGATGCAGATTGGAAGAGAGGCGCTTTGCTCTACCTTCCGGGAAGACCTCCGGTTTGTGCCATGGTAGCGTTCTGTTCCTGGAACCTATCTCCTAACCGCTGGGATCCCTTCAAATGCTTATCCACACATCGCATAACACAGCTCTCTTCCCTTGACGCAAGCGATTTGCTCTCAAACGTGTTGATGCAGTCGTCGAAACAACGTTGGACGAGGTTGGAGTACATCTGCATAGCCCAGGTGCGTCAGTGTCGTGTGCCAATCGAAGAGCATCCGCCCGAGGACATTAGCGTCCTTCAATGAAATTATCTTACGTTCATGAATTCCTTCATCTGTTTCCTCTCCATCCGGTTCTGCAGCTCGCGCTGCTCTTGTGCGTTGAGACTGCGCAAGTGGTCAATATATTTGCGGAGCGCAGGGAGAGAATTGAGCTCACCCGTCCATCCTGAGTTTGGGAGAAGATTTTTGGTGGTTAGAATATTATGTAAAGACGAACGTTCAAGCTGCAGAGAAAACGTATTCGTCGTTCGAATCGATGGGTGTGAATTGAGCTTTGTTTGGATGGTAAATGGAGGAGAGCTTTCTCATCCGAAAGCTCCTCTAAAATTCCGGTGCGAACTGACGTCTTTGCCTTGCCTGTGCTGGTCGGGCCGAAGGTAATCAAGCCACAGCAGCAACGCATCTTGGCCGCAACGCAGCTCTGGCACCACTCTCCCCGCAATAACTCATAGTGCTATTCAATTTTCAGCCTTCTCCAGCCCTCTCTAGCCCATGTATCTGTTCAGGGGTCGCACATTACTTGTACCTACGCAAGCGCTGAGTGGGAGCTCTGCGTTTCCTACCCTTGACCGCGGCCAAGCTCGTCGACTTTATTATTAGACACCAAACAGAAAAAGCAGCTTTCTTTGCTCATACTCTGCAAAAAAACCATTGCGGGCTCTCCCCCGCACAGCTCACTGGCTGCCCTCTCTCGCGCTCTTGCATCTGCACTCTTCTTACCTCTCTGGGCTGACCGTCTGCCTTGAAATTGCTCCCCTCGACCAGCCGCTGCACTGCCAAGGCTGCGGTCTCACGCTCGCACCTGCCACTGCTTTCGCTCCTACGGCCCCGATCATTGCCCTTCAGAGAACCCACCTGACCCTGCATACCTCTGCGTCAACTCGAGCCACAGCTCCCACGGTCAGTCCCTCTTCCAACTCGCACGCTCCATCAACGTCGCTGCAGCCTTTGTGTCGCATCCCTATCCCCCGCGTCTTTGCGTTTCGCACAAGCTTTCTCGACAGCCGCTGTCTTGTGCCTGTCAACCCCCCAAAACCAGAACTCTCCTCTAAAGAAACAGCCTTCCAACCTACCTTCGTCGCCAGCTTTTCGCGCCCCATCACATTTGAAAGGCCCGTTCTCGACCGCAGCGCACGTGAGAATCGCTGACAACTACTGCACGCCTGCGTTGCTGCGCTTTTCATCGCTGACGCCTGGCTATTTTCGGACCAAGCTGTACGAGAGACGATAAACCAGTTAGCGGAGGCGATTGCGCGTGTCCCGCCATATAACGACGGCCGAGGAGCTGTGACGCTTTCTCGTCACTCTCCGTTATGGCAAACAGGCCTCATGCTCTTACTTCGACGCCGCGTGCAAGAAACGTTGAGCCTCAGCCTGCCCCGATGGCACAGCCAGCCGAAACAGCTTCGACAAGACGCGACTTAACATCGTGGTGGAAACAATTTAGCAAACGTGGGAACCCTAAAAGAGAAGAAGAGAAAGGTATATACATTTCGTCTGAACGTGTTTCTAGCGATTCTGCGAGTGACATGGTGTTTGTCGGGGCTGCCAGATCATTCTGATAACGCCCGGCGCTATGCACCATTCCATGGGCACCCAGTCTTTCAATCGTCCCACCAAACATGGGCTAATCTCAAATTTCTACTCAATAGATCGTGTTATTCCGGGAATTTTTGGAGTTCCTCTTGCCACGAGTATAACATATGCAAATGTCGCTATATCTTTATTCAATGATGGAGGAGAGAGCTACATCTATGGCTATGTGCCCATTGTGGTGGCCAAGTGTGGGGTGTTTTTAAAGGAGAAAGGTTAGTCAATCAGAGTGCTACGGCGATAAATGCTAACCATGTCCGCACTTTAGCAACCGACGTCGAAGGTATATTCCGCCTTGCCGGTTCGGAAAAGCGTATCAAAGAATTGAAGCACCAGTTTGACACACCGGATCGGTTTGGTAAAGGCCTTGATTGGACTGGATACACTGTCCATGATGCCGCCAATATTCTTCGGCGGTACTTTAATCAATTGCCGGAGCCTATAATACCCTTGGACTTCTACGAGCGCTTTCGCCAACCTCTCCGCAACCACCAGGCCGAGGCAGTAGGCCACATAGATGGCCAAGCTCCTGCGATTGGAAATTTTAACTTCAGTGCTGCTATTGGGACTTACCAGGTCCTCATCAAAGAGCTCCCACCTCTCAACCGTCAACTTCTTCTGTACATTCTTGATCTTCTCGCAGTTTTTGCCGCCAAAGCCGATATTAACAAAATGACAACGTCAAATCTGGCGGCTATCTTTCAACCGGGAATACTATCACATCCGTCACATGATATGGCACCTCAGGAGTATCGTTTGAGTCAAGACGTTTTGATATTTCTAATTGAAAATCAAGACCACTTCTTGATTGGAATGGAAGGAACTGCTGTAGATGAGAGAACAGTCAAAGAAATCGAGAGTGGCCCCTCTACACCACAAGCCAAGACACCAACAACCGCTAGCCGAAACAAGACAGCTATCGGTCGATCGGCTTCGAGTTCAAGTGTAGGAGCTGAGAGTGTTCGTAAATATGGAGATATTAGGAGGAATGTGTCTGTTTCATCCCGACGTTCTAAGCATTCAGCTGCCCCTAGCCCAGTCACGCCATCGTTCGGTACGCCCACTGGATCTGGCGTTCAAAGAAGCAATACTGTACCGTCTAAGAAGTCGCCGGCTATACCTCCGGCGAGATTCTCGCGTGAGAAGCAATCTGATCCGCCGACTCCATCCGAGCTGACGAAGCTACGGCCGGAGATGGCGCCACCACCACCTGAGTCAACAAAACCATTACCTGAGTCTCTAGGATCACCACCCGAACCCGTAAAACAAGCATCCGAGACGACAAAGCCGCCATCGGAAATGACAAAACCGCTTCCTGCCGCCCCTGCGCCTGCTTCTGAGGTAAAACAAGTGGTAGCTGCTGTCCTCCCTCCACCCCCTGAGGTAGTCTCTCCATCACCAAGTGAAGAAACCACACGTCTTGCAGCCCCCCCTGCTGTCATTCAAACTACTGGGTTGATGCCCACACCTCCAGCAGAGAATCAGGCGCAACGAACGGGTTACATCACGCCGACAAGAGAAAAGTCGGAGTTCACTGAAGGATCATTTGCAGGAGAGCCTACAACTCCGATTGGCGAGCCAATTTCAACTACTCCCCGAACGTTTACTCAGATTTTTGGCAAGCCGTCACCGCAGAGTGAGGAGAAGAAGGACGTCCGTCGACCGAATAAGCTTCAGAAGCGTCGCATGCCTAGCAGCGCGAACCCCAGTGCACATAGCTCTACGCAATCTCTGGGCGGACTTCCGACAGGACTAGAAAGTCATCCATCTCCATTACCTCCCGGACTGGGTCCTGGACTGGCTAGTAGTTCTCGAGAGCTCCATAGCGACTCGGTGCCCCTAAAGCCATCTGGAGCAACTCTGAAGCCCAGTACGTCACCATCTGCGTCCTTCAGGTCACACTCGACAGCAACTGAGTACTCTGAAGCGGACGGGGGAGATGATGCTCAAGGGCAGTTTGATACAAGCGACAAGAAGGAAAAGAGACGACGGAGGCCGCACAGACACGAAGTGGGCAAGTTGACTCCCACCGGGAGCGAGCCGAACTTTGGATCGATTGCTGGAGCAGAGAAGAGCATGACGTCGATCGGTAGTGCAGGGCGTGGAAGGAAGAGTCTACAGCTCGACTCCACCTATGGATCAGAGACCTCCAACCTCACACTCGTACCTAGCGAAATCGGAAACGGCAGAGAATCGGAGAAGAAGGGGCCAATCAACTGGTTCCGCGAGAAGATGCACGAAAGAAAGGAGCGCGAGGCTGAGAAGCAGAGGGCGAAGAGCCCACCGGGGAGCACTGTGGACCTGACGGGCTCGTCGCATAATCTTTCTCGACCAATGGAAAGGCTGCCTGCTCGGGGAAAGTCAATGGACGTTCCACGGGTGACGAGGACAGAAGAAGCGGTGGAGTCGGCTCCAGGCGCAGCTATCCCTCTTGCACATAATGCAAGTAAAGCAAAACCGTAGGCGTTGGTCATGTTTCGATTGGAGTTCAGGGGATTGGGGGCCAGTCATGTTCGTCATGATGTGGGATACCTGTTGTGGTTGGATGAAAAGAAAGGGTTTTAAGGAAAGGTTTGGGCTTGGATATCAGGCAGTGGCGCGGGGGGTTTTTTTCCAAGCCTTTCTTGTAGATTGAATTTCTCGTGAAGAATTGGTACCTGGAAGCGCAGGACAAATACGACGTTTTTTTCTATACTTTTTCTTAGGGCGTTTATAGCAGTGCGAATTTCATAAGGCTCTTATATATCTGTATCTCATTGGCTTTCTGCCCCCTTGAACCCGGATATTCGGTTTTGCGTTATCAGCGGAGCGGTGGTTCATTGGTACGTTGGGGATGGGGATGTTAGGAGTGGCCTCATAGCGGAGCAGGTGTTCTGGTCATAGGCTGCCCATCACAAAAAGATGGGACGTTTAGGGATAGCGGCGACATAACACAATGAGCTAGTGGGCGGCGGCTCGGGATGCGACGGAAGCACGCGCCAAGCGGCTCTGGAATAATCCACTGATCCTACATCTATTCTTAGGTGAATCATCAGCCACAGAATTTTTCCCAAAGCGGCAGCACGCTCCACCCAAGAGGTAAGTCAAACCAGGCTGGACCAGCCCGCTTTGGGGATTTGTGAAGGCCCATCTGCACTAGAGCGGTCGAGCTATTGGACATGTTCTCTCCCTGCATGCTGCCTATTTGATTCGTGGTGGTGGCTTATAGGCTGTAACACTGGTGAGTTCGAGTTGTCTTGGTCGTGGGACGTTCGTGGAATGGTCTGTAGTGGACATGACCACTTACTAGCTTGAGTTGGACAGCACTCAGACATCTTGCAACCTTTCTAGGCGATAATGACTGACAACACGTCATGTGGGGATTGACGCGAATTCGGGCGAGTTTATGCGAACTAGGCCGGGTGAGGTGCCCGGCGGCAGGGTTTGCCCCTGGCGGAGGCATCAGAACACGCAAGATCGGCCGTGGGCGGGTTTCATCGCCGAGTTTCGCCTTCTTTTATGCAGCCGACGCACGAGGCTGGGGCCAACAATCCGGAACACCACTCGCCAAAGACCCAAAACCGCCCAAGCTGTTGACAGGCTTGACGGGCTTGACAGGCTCTGTGAGGCCAGTCGGGACCACTGGCACAGCCCGGTAGGCCTTGGAAGAGACCGTGGCTGCTGTGTTCCCGTCACGGGGATGGCTGATCTGACTGACGCTCGCAACACCTCGCAGCTGTGACGGCGGCTGTTGAAGGCCTTCCCAATCCGCCCGCCGTGCTGCTTCGTATTATCCCCTCAGTCCACCCTCAATCCAACCCTCCTCCCCTCTCTCACTCTTTCTCTCTTCTTATTTCTTCATTCTCGCCCTCGCACTGCCAGTTCCATCGCCCCTTGTACACTCCCATCTGCTCTTCTCTACTCTCCTCCACTCTCGTTTTTGCGCATTGAGACCAAGCCTTATTTGATGAAGAACCCCTCCAATCGCGTCAACTACATCGCCTAGGCTTTTTCCACCGAACATCCCTGCTGCAGACTCAAGCCACTGCTACCGAATTTCTGAACGTAAGCCCACTTTAACAACTCCAATTACTATTCATAAAAACACGCCGTGCTAATGACTTTATGACTTTGTTAGAGCGTTCGCTTCCTGAAAACCTGCATCCAAAACTTTTGAGTTTTCCGTTGAAGCCTGAAATCAGAATCTTCCAATCACATCACTGGATACAGCCTTGACGATGCATTCCCTCCGCAATATCCTCCTCCTTGCACTCCCACTTGCGGGTTCCGTGCTGGCTCAGAATCAACCTAAACCCAGCCAGAAGAGAGATGCCTATGTCAACCCAAACCAGGCTTTTCAGGACCTTCTGAACGCTCTGCCGGAAGAATCGTTGCACGCTGCCTTGCACAACCACCACCCAAAGTTCCAGGACGGAGTTTGGGAACACGACCGTAGTGCCGTGGAGAATGTCCATAAAGAGGATCCTCCTCTTGCTACCAAACTTATCGCTGCCGCAAAGGTCGGGCTTATGAGAAGACAAGCAGCGAACGGGACCTCCTCAGCACCTCCAGCCGAATCTTCAAATGCCGCATCCTCGAGCGCTCAGGCTGAATCGAGTACCGCTGCTCCGGCTTCCACGTCTTCCGCTCCACCTCCCGTGGTCGTACCTGTCGAAGTCAGCACGACAGACTCAGCTGGCAAGCCCACCGTAGCCTCATCCTCCATTCTCAGTGCCGCGACTGTAAGTGTAGAAGTCGCCGTCACCACAACAAACTCCGCTGGATCCACTTATGTATCCTCGAGCAACGCCCCTGGAGTCGTCTACACAGCCACGGACTCCGCCGGCTCGGCGTTCGTGACAACATCCGCAGTAGCATTTGCTCCAACGCCAGGGCAAGTCGTGACGAAGACGGACTCCAAGGGGAGCACGTTCATCACCACGTACACTCCTGGCGGCGGAACGGTCGCTTCCATCTTCCTGATAACTACCACCAGGTCTGACGGGACGCCGGAAACACTCACGAGCTACGCATACGTCGGTGCGAGTGCCACTGACACAGAAACTGCTGGACAGCAGGCTCCAGCAACCGGAACGCAGTCGTCGAAGCCTGGGCTCCAGACAGGAGCCGCTGGCGTGCTGAGTCGGAGATGGGCCGTTGAGGCTGTGGCAGTTGTAGGAGGTGCAGTTGGCGTGGCGTGGTTTATATGAGCGGGAAATCTGGAATGCACATGTAACAGCAATTATCACGACGTCAACGAATTTCATTTTGTCAAACAACCCTCCTTCAGCCACCCTCACCCTCCTTCTGGAATCCTCGCACCGCTCCTTACCCCTGATCGCTTCCCCTCCGCAAATCCAACACCGGAAGATTATTACCATTCTGCTGTACACCATTGACTCTTTCACCACTTCCCGCCTTTATCATCGCGGCTTCATCAAGCGATTCAGCGGGGGGAATATCTGATTATTGTTATTTTTGGATGAGCGTAGTACGGACTGCATTTACATGCAAGCACATCAGTTTGTCCCTTTCCAGCACAGCACAGCACAGCACAGCACAGCACAGCACAGCACAGCGCGGTTCGGCGCAAACATTTGATTTTTCGGTTCGGGTTCTGGGATCTGCATAAAAGCCATTCGAGACTTACACCCGTCACGAATAATTTGGCTTAATTGGATGGACCGGGAAGAGAGGTTTTGGGTGCGGAGATGGGATTTAGTAACCTTTGAGTTTGGCCGGGTTGCCAGACGGCTGAAGTGGATCTGGAGATTGAACGGGGACGTGAACGGGTCATGTGAACTAGGGGGGTAGCTTGGGTTTCAGTGTACGCTATTACCATATAACATGAAAGAAGTTCTGCGTCATATCCTCTCCGTTGCCGCGCCTCAACCTAGCCCAGCCTGGCTCAAGCTGTTGGAAGCCGTCGTATTCTGCAATACGGTCTTATTTCGATCACAGGGCTTGCAGGCATGTTTTTGTTAGTAAGCTTGCTGCTTCTGTAAGGCTGGTCACGCTGGGTTGCCCTGGTCACCCTAGATGCTCTTATCCTGACTGCTCCCCCACTGGTTGCTCGCTCGTATCCCTCCGATTTCTAAGAATATCTCGAGTCGGCCCTAACTAGATGCTTTGTAAACCCCGCCCTAACGAGGCGGAACGCCCCGCGTGCAAGAACTACTTTGCTCTCGATCGCTCAAAGCCCGCACACATGTGGACATCCAACCCCATAACAGTGGCGGATCTTGTTTTAGCTCCATTCGACAGTGAACAGCCACTTACTAGAGCCGAAGCTCGCGATCAAGTCTTTTATTACGCTGTTTTCAACGCCGGTGATTTGAGGCTAGAAATCACTTATCAGTAATGTACGAGAACTACTTTGACAGAGATCACCTTACTAGCTCGATGCGTAAATTCCATATCCCTCTATCGTTCGTCTGTGCAAAGAAATCTTCTGCAAGCATTGCCTGTCACTGATGACGAATTTGTACAAGTGTTAGGTACCCTTCTTAAACCTCGAAGCGCCAAGAAGCTAGTAGTGAATGTGTAAGTATTGTAATACTAGTTAGCATCACTGCGCATTCAGACTTGATGATTCAGCTGTATACTTACATGTGCAATTCTCCTGTTAGTAACATGGTCCAGCGTTTCCTAATTATTAAGTTCAAATCCAGTTGTTCATGTCTTGCCCGTACGAAAATCGAGCATCAGATTACGTCACGTGCATCTGTCGAACTTGTTAACATCAAAATGCTTAGCTCGATACGTAGCAAGCCCACTGTAGCCCTTACCGTCTGATTGCGATTTATGTCGGGATATTGTCCCTTCCGGAGTAATAGTGAAATACTCGATTTTCGATCTACAATAATGTCGACTAGCTCTTTGATATATGTCAATGCCATGTAACAAGGGACTACAATCACTGGCACAGCTATTAAGATCATAATCTTATACACAGCGCGTCTTCACAAGGTATAATAGCATTCTGAACCAATCCGTGAATAATAAAGGACGTATCAAACCACACCCTATATAGTAATTATTACATAGGAGTCATCATTTATCAGTTAGATCTTTATCCCGACGTACACACCAGGCCAATCTACTTGCAAATATCAATCTCAGAGTCTCGACGCTAATAACCAAGCATGAGCCATCCGCTGCTGCAACGACATTTGTCCACGTATTTAAGAAGGCCACGGTGCATTGGAGATAGGTGGCGAGGGGGTTGGCAGCACTTTACAAAGCAAATTCCATAACCGTGACTCGACCCGATGAACAGCCCAAAGCAACCTGACTACCATGGACAGCGCTATCCCTTGAAACGGCAGTGTCCTTAGAGTAGTGGTCTGTGCGCGAACATCAGGATCAAAACAACGCGTATATCTATATAGAATTCAATCATTAATTACACCACCACCATGCCTTCTAATCGTACTAGAATTGATGCAGACCTTGTTTAAAAGACTTAATATAACGTTCCTCCAAATTGAATCGCAAAAAAACCCTGCCCTAAGCCCTGGCCGTTGCCCAAATTCGAACCTCTCTATATTGATGATTAGGACGACCATAGCTCACCAAACCTACCCTCTAACGTTGATACACACGATCCTTTTAAGTTATTTAGTCTGTTCTTTACAGATGAGATTATGGATAAGCTTATAGAGTGGACGAATACGTACGCGGAGTTGTACCCGCCAGATAAGGAAAAGGAATACCTACGCGCATGGCAGCCAATATGCAAGCAAGAACTCTAGGCGTACTTTACAGTACTAATTCATATAGGTATTACCATAGAATCGTGCATTAAGGACTACTGGAAGAGTTTAGATGCATATGGCTGCGAGCATATTGTCAAAAAGTATATAGGACTTAAGAGATTTCAGCAGCTTAATCGCCACTTTTAAGCCTCACCTCCATGGCCAAAATCCAATAAAACACCTAAAACTACATTTAATAGAGTGGATGAACTTACTAAGCACCTCCGGCTTACTTATAGGAAGCTCTACACCCCTAGAACCCACCTTGCCGTTAACAAAACAATCCAGCGCTTTATGGGCCGTGCTCCTAAAGTAGTAAATATTCCATTTAAACCAACTCTAGAAGGCTTTAAAATATAGGTTTTAGCCGGTAGGGGCTATATATTAGACTTTATATAGTATACTAAAGGCAAAAAGAAAGGCCCAGTTAATCTAGATATAAGCTTTACGGAAGGGGAAGGGTTTTTAAAGACGTAGGCAGTTATATTAGATCTACTTCTTTAAAAAAATAAGACTAAGGGGCGCCTTTATCCTCCAGGAAAGCACGTTATTTGGCTTAATAATCTATTTATAAGTGTTAAGCTTCTTACACGACTTCAAGAGCTTGGTATTAGAGGCGCAGGAACCGTTAAAATAATAAAAACAAAGCGTAAGGAACAGGGGGACTTTAAAGGCGATATTAAGGTAGCTATAACTATATAAGGAAAAAAGAAGAAGAAGATACCTACCGAGCAAATTAGCCAGACGCTTGTAGAGCTTAAATTAACCCACGCCGGTCAAATTCCGTGGGGTAAACTCTATAGTAAGCTTTCTAAGGACGGCCAGGTAATGGAATTTGCTTAAAAAGACGCTAATATAGTGCTTTTTATAAGTACTATTAACGATAGTAAGTTAAACACCTTAACTATATAACTTAAAATCTAATGACGTTATGTATCGCTAGGTCGCTACACCAAAACCACTATATAGAAATACCCTCCCCTTACTACTAGCGGTGCCAGACAAACTCAGAAGGTCTTTAGTAATAAAGTTAAGAAGGAATTGCCTATTCCTACCTTTATTTTCTACTACAACCACTATATATACGGTGTAGATATCGCGGATTAACAACGCTTATATTTTACAACGTAGAGGATCCACAAAAAGACCTGGAAGCCTCTATGGCACTTCCTTCTTAATATAGTTATTTACAATTGCTTCCTACTATCTTCTTATACGCCTACTAATCGTCAAGTAAACCGCAAAGATAGTCACAAGTAATTTTAAATTAACCTCCGCAACGCCTTATTTAAACGGTTAATTTAAAAACAAAAGCTCTACACGCAGGAGCCTCCTATATAATGCTCAACTAATTAGATTATATGGGTTCTTATGGCACAGCACAAGCTAATTAAGTTGTTTAATAAGCCAGTCAACTGCTTAGCTTGCGTAGAGGTTTATAGGCATACTTAGGTGCAGCGTATAGGGCGTTAAAAAGCTCTATTAGAGCTATTACCAAATACTACAATACAAGCACGCGATAGTGAGGAATGGGGGAGGCGGAAACGGGCTCCGAGGACCACTTTTGGGTGCAGTATCTGCAAGATACCGTTCTGCAGAAAGGACGAGTGCTAGTTACCTTATATCGAGCGACTTGACTCCAAAGAATAAGCCTATATATCAAATAGCTGTGAAATTAAAAGCTTCGTATTTCTGAGAACGGCTGCTCGATTCGGCCAGTTTGATTAGTGGGCTCTTATCGATACCCTAAGGCCCAATTTTGCCGTGTCAAGGGATAAGCCGGTCTGTATTCTGGAGGAAATCAAAGAATCTTTTCGTTGCCTCTGCTTATCCAGGGCATGGAGATGAAAATGGATTGTAGATGATCCAGCCGAGTACAGGAAGGCTATAAGTAGGAGCTCCAGCTGTCCTTTGCCGGTTTGAAGACATGTCCCATCCTCTGAAAATGAGGGATGTCTGATAATGGTATTGGTTTCGAGCGTGTGTAGCGCCGCGCCCGACCTGGCCCCACAGCCCGACCGTCTTGTCCCACGATACCGACGCCAGCAACCTGCCATCCGGCAAGAAGGTGACGGCGTTGACAGGGCCGGAATGGCCCTCGAGCATCTGCAGCGCCGCGCCCGACCCGGCGTCCACAGCCCGACCGTGCTGTCGCTCGATGCCGACGCCAGCACCCTGCCCGTCTGGCGGGAAGGCAACGGCGTTGACGGGGTCGGAATGGCCCTCGAGCGTCCGCAGCAAGGCATTCCAGTCCTTTGCGACCTCTGGCAACGTCTTATCCATGCATATGCTCTTGGAACCGTTCCCTGATAAGGCTCTTTCTTGGTGGCAAACACGAGGGCACTACAGTACAGTAAAGCCGCGTTTTAACGTTATCTTGGTACACCGTTCCTCTACGGTATAACGGTCAATAGCCATGAACAGTTGATTTTACTATGAGGTTTACGGAGGTCGCTGTCATAAGTTCTTGCACCTTCCTAATTAGGAAGTTAAGTTACTAACTCTCTTAGTATATTATTAAATAAGTATTTTTATATTTTTATATAAAATCCTATAAACTCTATATGAATTCTAAGTTAAAGCTATTATATAATTAATCGTATTAAAGTAGTTATTATAACTTAAAATTTATTAAAATTTATGAGTGCTGTAATTTACGCAGCCGGTATTACAGCTTATGTAGCAGTGCTAAAAATTACGCGTTTGTAGCGGGATCGTGCCTAAATTTACGTGGGGTAGGCTGATAGCTGCGCACCCGTGATTGCGCGTGCGCAGTCGCTTAATTTCCTAATTAGGAAGGTGCAAGAACTTATGACAACGACCTCCGTATAAGGCTTACGTTCAAATTTGATACGCCATTACGTTCAAAGCTCTCTCATACAAGAACGGTATAGCGCGGGCTATTATGGTGTTGAAAACTCTATTTTTGGAAGCATCAACCCCTTACTCTTAAGCCTACAAACCAGCACCACAGCCATCAATATTCATCAATTTAATACCCCTCTTGCCCTATACAATGGCGAAGCCTAAGGACGACCCTGAGCGCCTCCGCCGCCATAGTGTTTCAGAGCGTAAAAGGCAGCAGATCCGGGTATCCCATGGAACGCCTGCGTCCATCTAGAAAGTGGTCCGTGCGGAACACCGAGCTCAAAAATACGCGTATATTGTTTACAGATTCAAGCAATAGATTATTATCAACCATGCCTTCCAAACGTACTTCTTCTCGGATGGTAACCGTCCAGGCGCGGACGGTCGGGGCGCCAATCCTAAAACGGCCTAGCATACGCGAGGGCTTGGCGCCCGAGATAACTTCACTCTCGATCAAGCTCTTCAACCTCAAACACCCCAACGCTCAATCAATGAGCAAAAATCAAGTAAGCTAGAGCTTTATATTAGCTATATACGTTATATACTAACTTATATACCAGAATAATAATCCTATAGCTCTTTTAGAGCTTCCAAAATACCTCCTAAGTAAGTAATTTTTCAAGTTATATAATTTTTATATATTTTCAGAAAAAAAAGTCTTCTAGAACTATATTTTTAAATTTACGGAGATCTCTTTTTTTCTTTTCTTGGTTTTATATTATATCGCTTAGTAGTTTCTTAGTTATTCTGACATATTAGCTTAAAATTAATAACTTAAATTTTTTTGGGAAATTTGTTTCTCGGTTTTCTACTATAGCGATTACTTAATTATTAGATTTTTTAATATACTAGGCTTTCTTTCTTACTAGGAAGAATTATTTAATATGCGGCCTCTTGCTATATTAACTTATAGTTTTCTCTATTTTCTTTTTATTATTTTATTATTTTTTCTAAGAATTATTTTAAATTTTGGATATTAGATCTGTTGGTGCTGCTACTACGACTACTACCAAAAAGGCAATATACTAGAAAAGATGGTTATTAAAAAAGCCGTTAAAGGTATGTTTTTTTTCTTAGTAGCTTTAAAAATATACTAATTCTATTTAGGATAAACAAAACAAAAATCTTAAGGAGAAGTTAAGGTAAGAAATATTACATTTTTTCTTAGTTTTTTTAATATTTTAGGGCTGGTTTCTAGGGCTATAAAGACGTAGATCTTAGGTGTTATACTTACCGCATCTAAAATATAGTATATTTTCGCGATTTTTCCAATAAAAAAAACTAATTTAATATTTTTTTAGAAAATGCCTCCTAAAGGTAAAATTAATGGCACTAAGGCGGTTAATAAACTTCCTTATAGCTGCAATTACAAAGTATATTATCAAAAATTCCAATATTAGTAATTTAATTTCTTATTTTATCTAGGAATTAATTCTAAAGCTGTGGTATATAAAAAAGGGCCTTTAAGAGGTAAGAAATCTAGTTTATTTCTTATATATTTTAATAAAACTAACTTTTTTTTAGGGAAATTCTAACCTTAATAAAAATGAACGGATGCCTAAGGCATTTGGGAGATATAAGTCTTACTTACTTTTCTTTTTTAAGATTTTTTTTAGTACTTTCTCAGTTGAAAAGGTATTTAATTCTCGTTTTTTCTAATATGTTTTTTCCAAGTAAAATTAACTAATTTCTTGGATTTTCCCTTAAGATACTTAATATTAACGGTGCGCGGGTGGCTATATTAAAGAAAGTTTCTAAAATTAAGTCTAAGGGTAGTCTTTAACTAGGTACGTAAAATTGCTTATTTTTCTTAGAATTTACTAATAAATATTACTAGCTTTTTATAAATTTCTAAAAGATTCTAATTCTAATTAGTGGTTAGATATTTCTAAATATTTGGCTTAGAATCTCGGATATACCGAGATTATATAGGTTTTTTATCTTTTTTATTTAGTTATAATTTGCCTTAGTTTATTTAAGGAGGATTTCTTAGATTTTCCGAGATTCCTAGAGGATTTTCCTATATAATCTGTAAAATACGAGTTCTCTCTTTAGCGTTAGAGGTTATTAAGAATTTTAATACCCCCTTTTATTTTTTTTAGATATTCTAATAAACCTATCTAGTTTATAGCACTAGTATAGTACTTAAGTAGTCTCTTAAAATTTAGAGAATTACTTAACTAAAAGTTTTAAATTTCTTTAACTATATTTTATTTATATAAAGCTCTATTTAGGGAACACTAACAATTGTGATCCGACCCGTATTGCCGTACGGGGGTTCCTTCCGTCTTATTTAAACCCTACGGTTTACCTAAAAGTGAGGATTACGTCAAATACTAGTGCAGCGACGTTACGTCGTGGCTAGTTAAGGGTTTGTTAACTTCCTCTTCGACGCCACTAGATTTACAGAGTTTTTACAAGCCTTAGCGTTACTAAAGTACAACGGAAGACAAATAGAGGAGACCTAGTGATAACTATCCGATACTCTGTTACCTAGGCCAACCGGGGGCCTAGGGCTAAAAGCTAGCCTGCTACTAGCTAAGGATCTAATAGGATAATAGGATACCTTTATACCGGGCCACAATAGAAGCTCTTACCCTTATACCTCTAGAGCTAGGGACTAGGACCTTAGATAAGGTATAAGAGCAAGAATAGTGGCAGGTTTAGTTAGTAGATGGTAAGGGCTACTAGCTGCACGGCGTTAAGTTAGTAAGGCCTCTATCTGTAAGACACGGTTGGCTTATTATTGCGAGAGCGTTATAGGTAACGCGAAGGGGCTACCTGTAGCTATGGGGCGTGGTGTATAATAGTAGCGATAGCTAACACTATCTATATAGCCTGAAAGGACAAATGCGCGTGTTAGTTTACTATTATAAGTAAGCGGTAACTTGTGTAGTAGGCTTAAGGTGCAAATTAGGTGCATATAGGAAGGGGCCTATTTTTAGCTAGGGTATAGGCCAGTGCTGCCAACAGTCAAATATCCGGACTAATTGCCAGGATATTTAATTGACTGACGCACGGGCCGTATTTGATTGAAGCTAGCCTAATTGACGGCCGATTTGATTGAACTTCCAATTAGATATTTGGCTAGGAGGTTGTCCCAGCAACGTGCCGCGATACAGTGGCAGAAAGAACGAAAGGTAAGATATTGAGTTTATCAATTGCAAGAATTCGCAGGAATTCGCTTTAATCTATAAGATCTGCCTTTAGCTAGTGCCTCTAGCACTTACTAGCCTCTACAACCTCTGCTCCTAAGTAATTTCGCTTATCCGTAATAAGCCTTTTAGCCGCTAAGAACACGCGTTCTACCTCACTACTCATTGCTGGTATTAAGAATATGTTAAATGCCATACGTGCAAGGATAGGAAAGTTAGTTTGATGCTCCTTCCACCATATAAGCGGGTCCTGGATTAATAGAAGCCGGTAATTAAAAGACCTTAGATAGGTGTTAAGCTTTAAACTATCCATATCCTTCTTCTTCTACTTATAATACTTCCGTGATAGGTAATTAACTAAGAATTTGTCGTATGCAAGGTAGGAAGATTTTGCGTTATTTGGCTAATTCTTAAAGTTAAAGGCGGAATTAACATTAGGAACCTTTTCACAATAACTTAGGAAAAGGTCTTTAAATGCCTTCCTTGCGGTCTTAACCTAACTTAGATGCTCTTCCTACTTATCCTTAAAGTACTTAAATTGCTATGTAGGGTGAAGGACAATAGCTATAACGTAAAGAGGTGAGAAATCTGTTAGCTTAAAGTATTTCTTAAGCTTTAGCCAGGCCGTGTTAATACTAGTGTTATAGTGCTTAGTTCGTTCAAAATTGGCATTAGACTTATTAATCTCCTCTTGCGCTTTCTTAAGAACATCATACATGAAGTTCATACCATGGAGAACTCTCTATAGTGCGCCATATTGTCCCTCTTAACTAACTCTCTATGCTTAACCTTCCTCTTGTTTACAAAGCTCCCGAAAGGGAACTAGTATTTTTTGCTACCTAATTAGGTCCTCCCAATCGGCCTCTTGTAAAAAGTCTTGTTAAAGGTTATAGGCACCCTGCTGGTTTGGAAGTTTCCAGCGGGTTTGGTAAAGGGTAATAGCAGCATATAGTTTAATTGCTAGCATTTATTAGTATAATAGCTAATATAAATTATAATAACTTAGACAAATGGCTCTAAACAGAGCCTTAAATGATTGCTATCTTTACAATACCAAATTAAGGAGAAAAAGAAGGGGTTGCTAGGACCGATGTAAATAAATATATACAGCTAACTGCTAAGGCTTATTATGCAGTATGCCTAAGTTATATAGTTTACTATAGGTGCTGCTATAGGAATATGCGGTATAAGTTGCTAGCTGGTAACTTATAGTAACTTATTACGACCGCAAAGAGCCTAGAAATAGCGCGTAGTACAATACTCTTAGTGGTAACCAAGAATGATAATATACAACATAATAGCAATGTGCGACATAATGGCAATATGCGATATAATGGCAATATGCGGCATATTGCGGCGATATGGCGGCAATGTGGCAGGTAATGTACTCTAGTACCGTTATATAAATAAAAGAAACAGAACATACCACGAGAAATTATAGCCTCAGTTGAATTCCACCGAATTCCTCCATTAGTAAGAAGCTGGTAATATTGGAAGTCTTCCTCCTAGCACTCTCTGAATGTTGTTATCCTTATTAAATTATGGTTAATATAGATACAGATATTATGGAGCTTACTGATCGGGCCTATACTATTCCAAATTTTAAATGCGTTATTATATGAAGCACCAGCTAGCTTCCGCTTAAGCTTACTAACGCTCTTACTAAATAGTAAGGCCTTAATAACTAAGTTAATGATATGACCGAGACATTGCAGGCGTGAATAGCTAACGTTAATATCAAACCGAGTTGCTAGCTCCTTTAGTATAGTATCGTTATCCGTAGCATTATCCATTATAAACGCCCTAAGATTCTAGCCAATCTCGTAGTTATTAATAACATCGGCTGTAATTTCTGTAATTAATTGGCCAGATTTTGCTCTATTTACTTTCCGGAAACCTAAAAGACAGTACTTAAGCTTATACTCCTTACTAATAAAGTGAGCGCATATCGCTATATAGTCGTCACAATTTGGAGAGCGCCAGCCATCGAGTAAGAGGTTGATTTTGCTTTTTGTATATAAAATCTTGTCCTTAATCTGTGTCTTCCTTAACTGAAATGTATCTATTACCCAGCCCCTAATTGTAGTATGCGAGGATGGAAGGATTGCTTTGATTTTAGGTCGGCTAGAAATAAGGAGCTGTTGAAATCGTGTATTTTAAATAGTCGAAAAGCTAAGGTTGTAGGCAATGATTGTGTCAATAAGGTTCTTCTTATATTTAAGATCGTCGAATGGCGGTGGAAGAAGACTACATTATATAAAGCCTACGTAAGTAGAACCTTATCCTTGTAACAAGATAGAGTTAGAATCCTCGCCGGCTCTAGTTATTCTATAGGTCTTTTTTAAATGAGATACAATTAATGAGGTAGAGAGTGTATTAAAGAGCTGGGTACCATAAGCCTTTTTTTAATGGCAGCGCTTATAGAGCCAGAGCTTCTTGTAGCCCTTTGCTTGTAGATCAGCTCTATACTGATAAACCTAAGAAACCTTTGCCTTTGTATTTAGGACCCGTTTATTATGTAAGCGATACTACATATCCTAAAGAAGCTGGCCACGGTATTTAAGAGTATTATATTAAATGTTAAAAACGCAGGCGTGCGAGGTCTGAGTGGGCTAAGATACTTCTAAGGTAGTCTTAAGTAAATCAAAATCAGATAATTAAGAAGTTTTGTCGATATCCGAACTTATATTACCCTTTAAAGTTAATAGGGTTATTGTATAATAAGATAATAGTGGGCAATCTGAAAAATTTTAAACCGGATAAACTATTAACCGAGACTATTAATTAGTCATTAAATATCTGACCTCGGTTTAAATATTTGATTGGCTTAACTAATATCTAATCTCGTATTTAATTGATTGGACTGACGCTTGGACTGATTGAACTTCCAATCAAATCCGTTGACTGTTGGCAGCACTGGGTATAGGCCCTTATAGAAGCCTGCTTAGTGCTTATAGTCGCCATAAAGGTGCTGTAACGCTACCTAGGCGGAGACTATGGTAGAGGGCTTAGGTAGGTAGGCTATCCGTAACTCTACTTTATATATAGTTAAGGCTATATAGAAATGCAACTGGGGAACGGAACCTAGGCCCTAGCTATATACCCCACCGGATAAACCCAGGAGTACGCATTAAGATGGCTTTTCTATAGCGCCTTAAAGAGACGTCTACTCGTGCTTAGCAGTTACTAATTAGAAGAGAGGCTATATAGGCTATATAATAAAAGAAGAAGAGGTTTTATCCGGCCCGAGCGGTACGGTTCCCCTCTTATACATATATATATATATACTTATATAAACCCGCTGCATGGACCCTAACGGGAGCCGTAATAGCGTAATTAAATATTATAACATAATATATAAAGCTCTATTAAGTAAATATAAGATATATAATAGGGTTATAATTATTTAGCTTTTAAAATTATATTATATATATAATTATATATAAAGTATTAGTATAAAGTATTTTAGAGTATTATAAGAGGCTAGTAAGGCCTTTAACTAAAACATATAGTTAACTAATTATGCGCGACACGCATGGTCCGCACAATGCGCGGTTCTTATTGCTAGCCAACGACGAGCAAGAAGGAAATACATAAGCAGCTACAACCCCGAAGACGAGAGACGATACAAAGACACGAGAAACCAGCTAAAGAATACCCTAAAGAAAGAAGCAAGGAACAACTGGAGACGGTTTATAAACGAGCACACTTCTAACCTAAGCCTCCCCTATAATAAGGGCCTTTGGGCCATAGCGAAATGGGTAAAGAAAAAGGCAGGGCGTCTAGTAGAAGACCTATACCTACTACCCCTACGAAGAGCAGGGGAACCACAGGCTACTAACGACAATAATAAGAAGGCAAAGATCCTTACAGAAAGGTTCTTCCCCTAACCGGCTCTAGTAGACCTTAGCGACATCATAGGTAAAACACCGGTGACTTGCCTAAGGGTCAACAGCGACATAATAACAGAGGAAATGGCCAGAACCATTAGCCGCCTCTTAAACAATATAGCACCAGGACTAGATGGGATTCCAAATAAGGCCTTAAAAACCTATGGACCACTTATAGTACCCTAGCTTACAGATATAGCCAGAGCATACTTTGCTATAGGCTACTACCCGCGACTTAGAAGATCTATAACAACGGTTGTTTTACGGAAAGAAGGTAAAGTAGATTACTTAATCTTAGGAAGCTACCGCCCTATTGCCCTAGAAAATACCCTTAGTAAGATCTTAGAAAAGGTAATAGCGGACCACATAGTAGATATAGTAGAGGAGCACGCCCTACTACCACAAAGCCAAATAGGGGCAAGAAAGAACCACTTAACGCTATCAGCACTTACGCTACTCGCTACCACCATTAAATCTGCATGGGCGATGCGAAGGGACTTCGTAGTATTAATGCTTAGCCTAGATATTAGTAGTGCCTACAATAACATACCCCACAAGCGCCTCCTATATATCCTTAGGGCAAAGGGCTTCCCAGAATGGATTATATAATTTATTTAAGGGTTTATAGGCTAGAAAGAAATATTACTAGTCTTTAGCGGATACTAGAGCCCCCCTATCGCAGTTATAACAGGAATACTATAAAGATTACCCCTCTTGCCTATACTCTTCCTTTTCTTTATAAGCAACCTACTAGACTTCTTTAAGGAAGGGGCGACTTAGGGGATAGGCTTTATTAACAACATAAACCTAATTATATACGGGCCAATAGCCGCAAAGAACTGCAGAACACTAGAGAAAGCCTATAATACCTATATAGAATAGGCAAGACAATATGGAGTCCAATTCTTACTAGAGAAATACCAGCTAATTTATTTTATAAGAAAACGCAACTAATCTATAGATCTCTAGCATATAATTTATATTTAAGGCTTTAGGGGTTAACCAGTTTAGGGCCTAAGGGTATTAGGAGTATAGGTAGATAGCAAGCTTTAATAGAGCGTATATACGGCGTAAGCAGCCCGTAAGGGCTAAGTATAGTATATTATATTATCTAGGATCGTTAATTCTATATAGGGTCTATGCTTCTAGAGGTCACGCCTACTATATATAGCAGTTATCCGGCCTACTATAACATATGGATCCAGTATCTGGGCTATTAGTGAAACCGAGAAGGGCCCCCCTAAATTACTCCTTAAACCACTCTAAAAGGTCCAGATAGTATGCCTCTAGAGTATAATAGGCGGGTATAAGCGAACGGCCGCAGCACTCCTTAAGAAGGAAGCTAATATCCCCCCCCTATAACTATATATTAAAGCCGCCGTAATATAAAGGGCACAAAATAAACATAACTCTAATGTTATAAAGTATATTAAGACACGCCTAAATAAACTATGGAGGGACCCTAGGGCGCCTTATAGGAGAACAATCTAATAACCCTAAAGTAGGGAAGATATACTAGAGAAATAGGTAAAGAAAGTAGAAGAAGAATAGTGTAGTGCTAGGGCCTAGGCCTATATAGAGGAGGAAGGGAGACACGTAAGAGGCTAATAAAGATAATAGCAAGAAAGAGAAAGGAGCTAAAGTAGAGTATAAAAGAACGCTAGGAAACTAGTAACCGCAATATAATACTAGTTGGACTAGCGCTAGAGAGGCGCATAGGAGTTAAAGGTGCAGAGGCTAACTTAGGCAAGAGTAACCCAAGCTATAGCATGGTTAACGCCATAGGGGGTAAATACTTAAGGGCTCCAAGAAGGCCTAATAAAGGCAGAAAATATAATAGTAATACTCCTAAGAACAGGAGTAATAGGATTAAAAGACTGGCTCTACTGGGTAGGCGTCCTAGTAGGTAACCCGAGATGCGAATATAGCTAGCTAAAACAGACACCAAAATATATAATACTATTATGCCCCTTACGCACCAACTAAGGAGTAATACTCTTAGTAGCTAGCACAGAAAACTATAATACACTGCTCTTAATATAAAAAGGTCTCAAGGCGGTTACCCAGTGGCTTATTAGCCAAAATATACTAAACCAGTTCTGGGTTGCAAGGGAAATAATAATAGAAGGCAAGGGGGCGGGTATTAGGCGCCCCCTAATAACTCTATAGTAGTAGAGTAAAGTTTACAATACTAGCGCGTCCGTAGGTTTATTACGGCAGCAGTGGTTCCTAAGGAGGTTAAAAAGTAAGGTAGTAGAGCACCACAGGTAACTCGC
>Ga0307515_10000607_pt1 | contig 83649 bp, 80 predicted proteins | sample 17_EM_MG_FD_194513 | JGI IMG/M metagenome (GOLD analysis project Ga0307515, IMG submission 194513) | Populus trichocarpa ectomycorrhiza microbial communities from riparian zone in the Pacific Northwest, United States - 17_EM | ecosystem: Host-associated > Plants > Roots > Unclassified | place... | reverse complement strand
ATTCATACTCTATCTTTCCCAACTTTTGGTCTCACTCGCTCTGTCCGAGATTTCGTGGAACCACGCAATTGCGTGGATCCTCACGGCCGGGTAGTATCATATCTTCTCACGTTCTTCCTACGCTCCTCGAGCTTAATGTAGAAGGAACGCGAGGAGAGATTTTCGCAGCGTCACCCATTGCATTGCAATCCCGATGCAAGTGTGTACCCAATGAACCCATTCCGACGTATGGTCACAGTTGGCCACAACGCCAGAGTGTTTGTTTAAAACAGGAGACCGACAGAGCGAGAAGAAACGGCGAAACGGCGATCGGAGGGCGATATGCAACGCGACACGTTGTATTGACGCCTGGCGCGGAGTAATCCGCCACCGGGGTGTCTCTGACGGCTCTGACGGAGCGCGTCCACTCTGACGGAGCCATTCCGCCCGGACGGAAATGTTTTTTGCTGATGCTACTGTACCTAGAGAAATGCTCACCGGTGCGTTTAACCTTCCCCGAGCTGGTTGTCTGCGGATTGGAGCGATCGACTTGATCCCCGAAGACACGGGGGTTGTCCCACCTCCAATTGTTCATTTGGTCGCAGGTTTTGTCAAACATTTGCCCCATATATGAGCGGATGGCTGCCCACTACTCCCGAAAAGGCAAACTCCTGCTCCTGCGGTGCGGTCACATTAGCTGGAATTGTGAAAAGTGGCGAGTGGTGACTGGATCAAGAAAGATTATATCATAAATGAGGTCCCATGCCCTCTCATCCTTGACGCCGCAAACAGTGTATATCCGTATGAGTCCACGGATGTGTTTCGAGATGAATCACTTTATATGGTCCCGATCCAACCACAGGCGTCGATTCATAACCGATGTCAGCATTGTTGCCCTCGCAGTTGCCTTCCCCTTTCCTTTCCGGCTGCCCTTTGGTGCCATCACTGTCAGTTGAAAATGAATCTACATCTGAGGCATTAGCATTATGATACAGTTGCATGCAGTGGAAGCAAGCGCAGAGGGAACGTAGAAAGTTGTGTAGGTTATCGGGTGTGTTTTAGAATGAGAGGTGTTGTTTTATGCAAGTCACGTGATGTCGAGAGAGTTGAGGATGCTGGTGGTGTGTTAAATACGGGAGGAAAAGAGAATGAAGGTGTGGGCAGGAAGAAGGATTATATATACTCCAGTTCCTGCGATTTGATTCATATCCTGCGTTTGGTTGGTTAATGAACACAAAATGGCCCAGTATTCGTCTTGCACAACCGCAAGACACTTCATGAATGACGAGCCTCGAGACAAGATTTAGTACTTGCGGTCAGGACAGTTTGCGATGCCGGGCGTTGCTTTGGCATCTCATACCACTTTTACTGCTCAGACCTCCTGCATCTCAGAGCAAACTGAGAAGTTCTCAAGTTGTCCCAACTGTGCAACCATCCAACACGGCTACCAATGCCTAGCAGTGGAAAAAGCACACGCTACTGATCTCATAGGATAGAGAATACGACATTTTTCGCTTTGCGATGCTTTTAGCTCTACCAAACGGGGATTTCCACCGGGAAGCTGAAGATATACACAACTGATGGTTCGAAGTATTGTGCCAAGAACGAGTGCAATACTATGATACCCACGCCAAGAAGGCATAAACACCCTTCAAGTGGTGCAAATAGGCCTTCAGACATTGGTGTAACAGTGAATATCAATGCTGAGTTTAATCTGATGGCAGTTAACCCCATGATTGAATGCTTTTCAAGGGATCTCGTCACCGAGTATTGTCACTGTTTAGAGTCTAGTGCGGTCTTCCCTGCCCCTCCCTTTGTTGTCGAAACCCTCCCTGGTCGCTCAAATTGGAGTCTACCTTGCCTGCCATTGCATATGCATGCACAGGCAATTATTCCTACATTCTTAATGTCGAACATCCATATTGGACTATGCCTTCCCAGAGCCCTCACCTTGACACGACTCCGGTCGAACAAAATGTTCAAAGTCTTGCTAACCGTCAGAATCAACAAAAGTGTGGGCCTTTGGGGAATTCTCAACTTCCGCCTGCTAAGAGACGCATTTCCATACCAGCTGGCGGGAGGGATTCATCTCAAGGAGGGAGTTCCGTAGCCTCTACAATCCAACGTCAGAACTCCACCCCCTCATCTTCACTGAACAATTCACACGTTGCAGATATCACTCAACGCGTGACTTCGACCCCGTCCGCTACTACAAAGTGACAGTCACTAAATACTCCAACCGCCACGCTGGGTACAAGCAGTCGTAGCACACGAGCACCCGGAGGAACCTCATCGCGTCGCATTGTATCCAGCCCCGATTCCGGCATTGCTAGCACTCCCACTCCTCTCAGCGGTCTTGAAAACCTGCCTACCCCCATCCATAATCCAGAAGCCCGCATAATTATTACAAATCCACTCCGAACGCGAGCTACCGAAAAGAATCAGAGACAGAGGCAGTGGCAATCGCAACCGCAGGCGGTGTCTACACCTCGATCAATGGTGTCCGGCAGTCGCAGCATCCATCGATTTGGTCACTCAGACATGACGCGTCTTGTGTTTTCAACGGGCAGACTCCTGGAGCTCTACATGTGGAACAGACAGCCGTTTATGAGTGCAAGCGACTTGGAGATAGTAAGTTATGCAACGCGACGCGTTTCAAAAGCATTAGCTGAAGCCCCACACTGGCAGATAATAGAGACATACTGGAACACCGCTATGCAGCAAAACAACATTTGGTCCATAGCATTTGAGGCGCACACAAAGGAGATCTTGAAAAAGGTATGCTGAAGCAACGGCCCACATCGGATATTACATGCTCAAACTGGTACCAGGTTCGAGCACAAGTCGATAAGGTTAAATCCCATTTTATTCAATCAGCAAGGGACAACATAGCAGAGCTTTATGATCTCCACCGCTTTGAATCCGCCGCAGAGCGTTTGGAATTCATTGATTCCCTTCTGGCTGAGAAGAAGTATCTTTTTCCTGTAGCAGAGCGTGTGGAAGGTGGTGTAGGTGGCCCAAATCCAACACAGAGAGAGTCGAAAGCTGCTAGCAAATGGCCAGCGTCCACTGTACTTCCTGGCGGAAGCAATCCGGCGGTTTATCTACATTAAATTTTATCATCAGGCGAATAACCGCGGTAAGTATGCTGATGGATTTTATAATTCAATGATTAACTACAAGGACGGTCATATACCCTCGCCACTGATTATGTTTACCTGCACCACGTTGCGCCATGCTCTCCGGGAGTGGCAAAAGAACAAAGGTGTTCATCCGAAAGCTTCCAAGTCAAAGCTGAAAGCGGACAGACCTGATCGCTCGAACTACGTCAATTACAAGAATGACGGTGGTAAGAACGCATCCTGCTGCGCTGCAACGGGTCCCAAGTTGTTAACCTCGCCTGGCGTTGCAGACAGGTATACATTCTTGATGAATACCTGGAACACACTACCGGAGAGCTACCAACAGAGGGTGTATAAAAGCACTCTTGCTACAGTCAAGCGTCAGATCCAACAGGCTGAGAACCCAACGCCTGCCGTGGTCATCAGCACGGAAGCAGCGTGTGTTGACCATGCTATTCTTCTTGACTATTTGACCTCCGAAGTGGCGCTTGAGGAGCCTGAGATCAGAAGCACTGACCCAAACATCCCAATAGACAACAATTGCACGGATGACGAACTGCATTTCGGGATGCCAGGCGGCAGCGGGAATTAAGAAGATGAAGGTGATGAAAGCAACGAGCGAGATGACATCCCCACCGCCAGCCAGCGAAGACGGCCCGCGACTGAACTCGAGAGGTTTGACCTGGGAACCAGTGATGTCGTCGGATATGAGGGCAAGGATGGCGACGATGCAGATGGGGATGCCGATGCAGATGCGGATGCAGATGCAGATGCGGATGAGGAGGAAGAAGCATCGCAAGCCGATGATGGATCAACGCAGAATGTGGAGGACTGAGGGCATAGAAGTTTTGACCTGTGAACCAGTGATGTCGACGGGTATGAGTGCGAGGTTGGCAACGATGCGGATACGGATGAGGAGGAAGAAGCATTGCAAGCCGATGATGGATCAACGCAGAATGTTGAGGACTGAGGGCACAGTAGGTTTGACCTGTGAACCAGTGATGTCAACAGGTATGAGTGCAAAGATGGCAACTATGCGGATACGGATGAGGAGGAAGAAGCATCGCAAGCCGATGATGGATCAATGCAAAATGTGGAGGCCTGAGGGCATAGTACTAGAGAGTGTGATGATTGGACACTATATTTCAGACATGTAAAATACGATAATGGCGAAGCAAATGCAACGGCAAGTGATGTATCCGAAGCGAAGACTGTATTGCAATAAGTGACAATCTCAAAGCTAAACATAAATGAGAGTGCAGCATGTGGCTATCGGCCGAAGAAAGGCATAAACATCGCCAGGCGTTGTGTAAATGGCTACAGCATAACTGCAGCCCCTGCGAAGAGTGTAACACACCTGTCATTCTGATGGTGGGTATACGTCACCACAAAGTAAAGGAGGCACGTATGCAATGCGGCCCGTCACCTGGGCAACGGGTAGCGTGGAAATCTCTGTCAGAGGGTACAAGGTTCGGTCAGAGCCGTCGGAGCCATCCGGAACACCTGGGTGTTTCTGACGGAAACTAGGGTCGTTGCTGATGTTGTACCTGCCATATCGGGGATGGTAAATTGACTCTCACACGAAAGTCTCTTAAGTCCCAGTTTCTCATGATGATTTGCCCCATCTCCTCTCATCTCTCTCCTTCTCGTCCTCAACTCTACCATCACCTAAGAACACGAAGTTAAGTCATCCCTCTCTATCTCTCCATGCCATGATCAAGAGTTAACACCGAGTACAGCATACACTGAGTACAGCATACACCGAGTACAGCATACACCGAGTACAGCATACACAGAGTACTGCATTCACCGAGTACTGCATACACCGAGTACTGTATACACTGAGTACTGCATACACCGCCTACTGCATCATCCCAAGAACGACTGTCTCCCGCCTCCAGCCAGTCTCTCGGCTCTCGGCAGACCGTGTTGTACTCAATTCTCTACATTCCCACAATTACGAGTTAACCAATGAATAGAGTCTCAGTGTCCATTGCACATGCCTCCCGATCTACCGCCTCCAGATTCATTGCCTCCAGATTGACCGCCTTCAGATCACTCACCTCCAGATCAACTGCCTCCAAGTACTCCTCCAATCTTGATCGATCATGGTGTTACGGGGGTTCTTAATCCCAATAATCAATACAACATTTATTGAATTAAGTACAGCCGCCTATCTAAGATACTCTTTCTTTCCTCATCTTATCCTAAGACTCAACCTCTTGCACTGCAGTTGCAAGAGCTCCCAATCGGAACCGGTACCACAGTCCGTCTCCTCGGTCTATGTAAGTTACACCTCTCCTGGAAACAACCACTCCTCAGAAAATTCCTCGAATGGTAGTGCGCCGGAGTTGAGATACCGTAGCACCAGGTAATCAATATTCTTAAGTTCGCAAAAACGTATAACCACTCGGTAAGTGTGAGTTAAACTTTGCTCTTCCAAGGTGAAGAGAAGATTGCCGAAATGTTCGACTACTTGTTGCAGTGCGTACTTGGATTGTGTCAACTGATGTCCAGGCATAGGTTGCCCAGTCACGTAAGGATAGTAGTGAAGAAATGTTTAAAAGTTTTATAGATGGAATTCTTAATAATATTTTAAGATCATCTTCGCTGTTCTGGTTGTTGACTGTGGATTGCTGTTTGAGCTTGTTCTTCTCATTGCCGGAACAATGCCATCTCTTTATAGTCATCTTCGAGGGTCTGTACACCCGTACTTCGATGCTATGACTACAGTGCTCATGATAGTGTTATCGCAGTCACACCATGCAAACTTAGCATGCACCCAGTGATAAGTTGCCACGCATCCCAATAGGTTATCGTGTCCATGCAATGTGGTTTCAAAGCATTACGCTCCTGATAAGAATCAGGGCATCCATCGCATGATATCATGTCAGACAATGTGTCAGATGAAACTTGAACTTAGACATCTTACTATCCGTTTGCAACAGTAGTTGGAACGTCTGCTGACACGAACGTTGGCAGCGCTTATCGCAATTTTAATGCCTCACCTTAAAGGCTATTTGGCTTGCGTCAGAGATTTATTCGGCGACCAACCGATACTACTCCAACGTACAACTTGACACGTCAGCTCGTATCGAATACGAGTGTGTTGTTGCAATGCATACTAACTCAAACTAATGAGCAGGGTTGCTTCAGGCCTCTTATATTCAGCCAACGTCATAATTCCCTCAGTCACGTCATGCTTAGGCCGTCTAACGGGCGGGGTCGGAGGCACGTGATATTGATAAACTTAACTATAATATCGTAATCAGGGCAAAGCTCGAAGTTCGTATCGAGGGAATGGGAACAAGGGGAGAATTGAAGCTGGTTCAAAGTCGTACGTGCTTTGCTATACAAGAGAACGAGTAAAGAGAGAAGAAAAGGAAATCCTCCAACAACAACGACCTCTCTTTATATACACTTCCTCTACCACCCTCAAATCATTCCCCATGCTCCGATGTACCATCCAAATATCCAACAATGATCTTACACACCACCAGCACTACTCTTATCAATACAAGCACGCCACATCATCCGACGTCGCAACACCTCAGACCACTTCCTTATCATAACAAATTATACCACCACCTTCCCCTAACACCCTCACGCCGTTCCCGCGTCTCTCAACGTCTCCCCCTTTCCATAACACTAATTCCTTCCGCTTCTCCAGTACTATTCCTATGTACTCCTCAACCCATCACTCGTAATCCGAATCGTGACAGGCCGAGACCATTCTCTTTGGCCGGGGAGTACCCTGGTAATTCTTATCGCCTGAGGTGATAAGCCAGAAGTCCCACATACTCACATATTGACTAACGACATCGGCAACAACTCTAGTTTCGATCAGAATCACCCGGGTGTTCCGGACGGCTCTGACGGCTCTGACGGAATGTCATACCTTCTGATGGAGAACTACACGCTACCCGTCCCCCAGGCGACGGGTCCGATTTCACTGGACTGATGTCGTGGCCTTCAGGTGCACCTGGGAGCACCTGGGAGCACGTTGAATCACTGTAGAGCAGTCTGGGAAAAACATCTTCTTTGGGAATGCTGCTGGTACGCCTGGAAATCATAGTTACTACTTATTGTTCAACGATTTTCAAAACTTATGCATTCAGTTTGTATTCTCATCTATGTATCTATGTATCTAGATAGCTACCTATCTACACACGGTATATCTGGACTGGCAGCAGGTGGTGATTGTCAGCAATTCGAGGTGCACCTGAAGATGACGTTCAAGTGAACTCAGAGATACACTCCAAGGCCGTGATCGAGCGAGTTTGATGATACAATTGGAGACCGAGATTGAGTGAACTCAGTGCTAGGGGTTTTCCCCGAACAGCGATAATGGTACTTGCATTGGTTAATTGAATACATATCACGGAGTTACTCTCGGTCTAGTCACGTGATATGCACAACACCTATTCATGTCATGCATAAGATCAGTGTTATGTCCTTTAGCGGGGATACATAAGAGTCGCACGTCGATTGGATAAGCAAGTCTCGATGCTTAGCAGATTCATTGAAAGAATACATACTACGGTAATTCTTATTTGATGACGCAACAGTGCTGCCAGATCGAAAGGAGGTAACTCCAGCCGAGCGCATTGTTTTCAACCACGTTCATATCCTAGATTCTAGCAGGATAGTTTGATTGGACTGGAGATTACTCCGAAACACAAACGCAGCAGTTGATAATCAATATGCGAGTAAGCGGGACCCATAGATTATTACCGCAGGCAATAAGAGTAACTATGGTACTCTCCGGTCAAAGAGAACATTCTCGACCTAAGCATGACGTAGCTGAGGGAATTTTGACGTTGGCTGAAGATAAGAGGCCTGAAGTAACCCTGCTCATTGGTTTGAGTTAGTATGCATTGCAATGTAAGACTCGTATTCGATACGAGCTTACACGTCAAATTCTACGTTGGCATAGTATCAGTTGGTCGCCGATTAAATCTATGACGCATGCCAAATAGCCTGTAAGGTGAGGCATTAGTAATTTGCGATAAGCGCTGCCAACTAATTTGTTGGCAGACGTACCAACTACTGTCACAATAACGGGTAGTAAGATGTCTAAGTTTAAGTTTAAGTTTTGGGGCACAGTATGACATGATATCATGCGATGGATGGCCTGATTCTTATCAGGAGCGTAATGCTTTGAAACCACATTGCATGAACACGATAACCAATTGGGAAGCGTGGCACTTCTCACCGGGCGCATTCTAAGACGCGGCCGCGAGAACGCTATCAGGATACTTGTAGTCATAGTGTCGAAGTATGGGCGTACAGACCCTCGAAGACAACTATAAAGAGATGGCGATGTTCCGACAATGAGAAGGAACTCAGGCAGCAACCTACAGTCAAACATTCAGAACACCGAAGACGATCTTAAAATATTATTAAGAATTCTATCTATTACAAACTATTCATTATTTCTTCTCAAGACCTTATCCACACTGGTGACTACGCATATTATGCCTGGACACAGATTCGCACAATCCGAGTACGCGATTCATCAAGTTGTCGAATCATTCGCCAACCTTCTCTTCAGTTTGGAAGAGCAGCGTTTAACCCACACCTATCAAGTGGTGTTACGTTTTTGCGAGTTAGAGAATATCGATTACCTGGTGTTGAGATATCTTCGTACCGGCTTATTACCCTTTGAGGAGTTTTCCGAGGATTAGTTGTGCAACGAAGAGAAGCAGTTTACATCTATCGAGGAGACGGTCTTTGGTACCGTTATAGATTGGTCGCTCTTGCGTCTCAGGTGCAAGAGGTTGAGTCTTAGGATAAGACGAGGAAAGAAAGAGTTTTCTTAGATAGGCGGTTGTACTTAATTCAATAAATGTTGCATTGATTATTGGGATTAAGAACCCCCGTAACACTCAGAGATGCACTGCGAGGCCGTGATCGAGCGAGTTTGGAGATGCACTTGGAGGCCGAAATCGAGTGAACTGAGAGATGCACTTGGAGGCCGTGATCGATTGAGTTTGGAGATGCACTGGGAGGCCGTGATCGAGCGAGTTTGGAGATACTCTTTGAGGCCAAGGTCGAGTGAACTGAGAGATGAACTTTGAGGCCGTGATCGAGCGAGTTTGGAGATGCAATTGGAGACCAAGATTGAGTGAACTCAGAGATACACTCCAAGGCCGTGATCGAGCGAGTTTGGAGATGCACTTGTGGCAGGCTATGATCGAGCGAGATTGGAGGAGTACTTGGAGGTGGTCAATCTGGAGGTGGTCAATGGGAGGCACGCCAGGTGCTGAGACTCTATTCATCGATTAGTTAACTCGAAACCGTGGGAATGTGACAAGGTGACTTTCCCTTGGAAGCTCTTATGGAGAACTGGCTGGTGGCGGTCGACCGGTAGGGAGGTATGCCGGAAGCTGAAGCTACATTCAGGGGTCAACTCGAAATCATGACACTGAAGGGACGACAGACAATCTTAGGTGTATGCTGTGCTTGGTGTATGCTGTACAGATAGAGAGGGATGACTTAACTTTGTGTTCTTGCGATGATGGTAGAGCTGTGGACAAGAAAGAGAGGAATGGGGGATGAAGATGAGAACAATATGGAGGCTACGAGCGGCTATGACAAATCAGGAGTACGACCTGCCTGATTGGGTTTAGAGGACCTCGTATCGGTGTTATTATCTGCTGGATCGGGACTCGTACCTGTTGGATCGGGGATGTTCAATTGACTAGCACACGAAATTCTCTAAGTCGCAGTTTCCCATGATGATATCCCCCATCTCCTCTGATCTCTCTCTTTCTTGTGTTCAACTCTACCATCACCTAAGAACACAAAGTTAAGTCATCCCTCTCTATCTCTCCATGCCATAATCATGAGTTAACACTGAGTTCAGCATACACCAAGTACAGCATCATCCTAAGATCGACATTCTCTCGCTCCCAGCCAGTTTCTCATCTCTCGGCAGATGTTGTACTCAACTCTCTACATTCCCACAATTACAAGTCAACCAATGAATAGAGTCTCAGCTGCCGTCACGCCTCCCTCCAGATTGACCTCCTCCAACTACGACTCCAATCCCGCTCGATCATAGCCTGCAAGTGCATCTCCAAACTTGCTCAGTCACAGCCTCAGAGTGCATCTCTGAGTTCACTTGATCTCGGCCTCCAACTGCATGTCCAAACTCGCTCGATCACGGCCTCCAAGAGCATTTCTGAGTTCACTCCATCTCGGCCTCCAAGTGCATCTCCAAACTCAGTCGATCACGGCCTCCCAGTGCATCTCCAAACTCGATCCATCACGGCCTCCAAGTGCATCTCTCAGTTCACTCGATCTCGGCCTCCAAGTGCATCTCCAAACTTGCTCGATCACGGCTTCCCAGTGGATCTCCAAACTCAATCCATCACGGCCTCCAAGTGCATCTCTCAGTTCACTCGATCTCGGCCTCCAAGTGCATCTCCAAACTAGCTCGATCATGGCCTCCAAGTATATCGTTAAGGAGGGATGGTGGGTGTACGCAGCTACAGGGGTAACGGAGGTGGAATGAGCGAGGTGGAGTATATATTCGGGAGACCCCAGGGTAGATAGGCAGCATCCCATTTTCATCTCATCTTGTCCTATAACGAAAATACACACTCTATCTTTCCCAACTGTTGGTCTCACTCGCTCTTTCCGAGATTTTGTGGATCCTCACAGCCAGGTAGTATCATATCTTCTCACTTTCTTCCTACACTCCTCGAGCTTATTGCATTGCAATCCCAATGCAAGCGTGTACCCAATGAACCCATTCTGACGTATGGTCACAGTTGGCCACAATGCTGGAGTGTTTGTTTAATATAGGAAACCGACAGAGCGAGAAGAAACGGCGAAATGGCAATCAGAGGGTGATCTGCGACGCGATGTGTGGTATTGAGGCTGGGCACGGAGTAATCCGCCACCAGGGTATCTCTGACGGCTCTGATGGAGCACGTGCACTCTGACTCAGCCATTCCGCCCAGACAGAAAAGTTTTTTGCTGATGGGCAGGGAGCATGTCGCTTCTTCTTTTGCCTATAACGGAGGCCAATACCTCAGTTATAACTATCTGCAACCAATAGCCACTCAGATGACCCAAGATGCAAAACCAAAAATCGTTGATGCTCCATTGACACTCATTTCCAGGATGCGGCAGGGAGCATGACTCTCCATTTTTTGATTACAAAGGCTGCCAGTACATCCAAAAAGAACAACGACGTACCATCGTTAATATTTTACGATTTACAGTAGCATATCTGAATGCAACCATAAATAGAACAACCCGAAATGTGGAACCGGAGATTGGACCCGACAAGTCTAGCCAAACCCGGCAAAACCCGTGGGTGGATGGGTACGGGGCCAGGTTTGCACCGCCGAGAGGCTGCAGGTTGGGTTTTTGGACAGGTCTGGAACTGAACCAAACCATTTTACAGGTCCAAACCCGGGCGGCTGGCAGGTTACCCCAACCTGTTGCTAACACTAAATAGAATTAATTGTGTACTGAAGTCTGATCTCAAACATGTAAAATTATAATCGCAATGATGCATATCCCTCCTGCGACAATTGAACAACTGGAAGCTACTGAACGATCTTGTATCAACAAATGAAATATCATGAACCACTTCTGCATGGTAACTATCATTCGTCAAATTAAGCCATGAGGGTCTTTAGAAACAAGAACTACATGCTTCATCGAATGTACGGAGCAAGTACCATGATCATTGCGAGGACAAATCGAATTGGGTAACATAGGAGTATGCCAGGAGATGATTTGTGATATTGCCCAAGGAAGTGTAAACTGTTCGTCAAGTGCTTGTTGTCACATTCACAAAAGTGGGTACACTAGTCGTGACGCTTGAAAACAGCATTGCAACAACTCAAAGAACACTCTGGAACATTAAAGCAATGCCATATTTCAGGGAAACCTCAATTTCATTTTTTCAAGTTTGTGGGTACAATAAACTAAATAAATTTAACCAAGGAAATGTAGTTTTTTCTGATGTGTGTAGCGAATCAGTAAATTGTGATGGCCTGGGTAATGGCAATGATCCAAATAAAGGATGGAGCAAGTAAAATAATGCTTCAGGGGTCGAAATGGTTGTCAGGGTGATAGGGATGGTGATGGTGAAGGTGATGGTGATCGTGATGGTGATCAGGCTGCAAATACAGTTCGAGCAAATGAAATAAGATTGCAAGGGTTCAAGGTTTGTAAGGATAATCTCTAAGTGCAAAACCAGCAACATGCAATTGGCAGAGATGTTGCATACCAGGTATTGCAATTGGTCATCACAACGATGTAATAAAGCTTCCACAAACTTGATTTAAGAAAATGCAGTTGCAGCCTATTTCATAATTTTGGGAAACCTGGCTGATGTTGGTACATGGGGTCTGGTTTCGGAAACTAATTTCGCTTTTTGCTGATGCATTGCAGATGTACATTACAGTTTTACTTTGGATGCTTCTTGTACTTGTTAATTAACTTGAATCATTCTGTTTATCTTGAAGGCCAAAGGCCTATATATAGAGAATCTCCCATATACATATGCATATACTTTATCGGATATGAGATGCATTATCCTGATCCTAATGCATATTATCATACAGCCACCCTCTTCATATAGGTCATTATATTGATACAAGACATCAGATGATACTGAAACTCACGATCCAAGTACACATGCAATATACAGTCATATAGAAACGATTTACGTGATGGTGTATGACATGTATCTAAGTGTCAGGTAGAAATAAGTTACCTAATGCAAAGCACCAGCAGTGCTAAGCAGTGCTTAGCAGCTTCAACAGTACTAAGTATAGTCAAAGCCACTGTACTTGATCATCAACCACTCTTTGAATATTAGAGGAAACTAAAGAGGAGACAAGCAAGTGAAAGTGCATCTTGTTAACTACATTTCATATATAAACAATATCCTGGTCAAAGTAAAACTCATGGAGTTAATTGAGCTCAAAGTTGGATAGATATGGGAGCAGGGAGCTAAGGGTGGGAGCGTGGCTATGAGGTGCCCCGCTTGCGGCTTATTAGGTGTGGTGCTGGACGCACCCACGCCCCTAATAAGGCGCCTGGGCCGTATGCATGAGGTGCGGGAATGCAGCCTGCACGAACTACAAAACAGACGGATACATCCAGACAATATGGTAGACGAGAGATCGGATTTACCCGCTGCGTGGCGGCTGGGAGCGAGACTATCGATATTACCGGCTAACACCGACGGGACGTCTCGACTTTTGCAACAGCGGATCGCACGAGACGTCTCGTGCCAAACAACCAGAAGCAGCTTTTAATTGAATTGTAATAACGCGCGAGTGATCTATTGTGTTTACACCCCTCCCAACGTACCTAAAAACAAAGCTACCTAGCAGTACAGACAATGCAAAAGTATCCCAAACCCCGCTCCAGAATTTGGCGTGTCAAGATACCATTAGTACACCGATCAAGTAAGCAAACAATTATCCCTTCCTTCCGATACCAGTAGTGGTGACATGATATGGTAAGAAAAAATGTAGGTGGGGATATCGTACGAGTGAACCAGAAACAAACCCAGGAAAAACTTTAGGCTGTTGTAATACAACTGAAAAAGAAAAAACATATTGGGGGCATGCTAGAGTGGATGTGATGGAATGGAGCGAGTAAATGAGCTTGCTATCTCGTCTTTCTCTTCTTCGCAGCTGGGGCTTTGCTAGAGGCTTTGCGGGGGGTGGCTTGAGTCTTACTACCGCGGGTAGCCCTAGTACTGGTGGTCTCGGTCTTGGTGATCGTGGCCTTTGTGGTCGCGGCCTTGGTGGACGCGGACTTGTTGTTTGCAGCTCGGTCCGTAGTAGTGGAATTGCTGGTAGATGGCACTGTGGGAGGCTTCCTACGAGTAGTTCTCGTAGTGGTGGTAATGGTAGTAGTGGTGACGATGGTGCTGCTGATTGCTGGACCACTAACTTCAAAGTTTTGGGTTGAGGGCGTGGGCGGGGCGCCAACTATGTCAACCATGTTGGCGTCCTGCGGGCTATTTGGTGTCAGTTTCAGCGGTATCGGGAGGGTGAGGGGACATACTCGATGAGCTCCGGGGTATCGGCGGCGAACCAGTTCGGCTCTTTCTTCTTTCCCCCCGCCTCCTCTTTGTTCTTTCCCTTCGCCTTCTCTTTGTTCTTTCCCTTCACTCCTTTGTCTTTATTCTTTTCTTTCAACGCCCCTCCCCTGCTCTTTTCCTTCACATCTTTACTCCTATTACGTCCACCGATGATGACTGGAACTTCAGTGCCGTCTTCATCCTCATCATCAAGCTCATCATCACCATCCTCCGCCTTCTGCTTCGGCAGTTCAACCGCAACTTCTTCCGAGCTCCGTGCCGCAACCAAACTTGCTTTGCGAGTCGTACTCTTGCGTGGGCCGAAGTTGGTTTTCAACTTGCGCTGCTTCTCCGACGCTGGAGCTTCGTTATCAGTAGTATTGGCGGCAGTGTTTACCAAGCTAGAACGCAGCGAGGAACGGCGGCGGGAAGGGTCTTCAAACTTGTAAGAAGGAGGATGTGGTTCTTTCAGGGAGTCGGATCCATCCGCGAAGACGAAATATTGACGCTTTTGGGAGGCGCTGAGAGAATTGGGTTCGATGTTGAAGCTGCGAGGAGGGCTAGAAGCAGTAGTGGTGGTTGTGGTGGGTTGTTTTCCCTGGGCCTTGTCCTTGCGGTTTGGGTTGGGAGCTCTGGTGATGTCAGTATTAAAGTAAGAGTGGAGGTAAGGAAGCACTACGTGGATGCCCTACTACTATTACGCCTGGGCGTTGCAGCTTCGGGCTTGTTGGTGGGCTTTGCCATGGTGGTGGGGTTGGTAACGGAGGCGGTGGGCGGTGTGTGGAGGGGTTTGTTTGTAGGTTTGTTTGCTGAGGAGTCGGTGGTTGAACAACTAGGCCTGAGTAGTGATGTGGGATTAGATGAAGGAAGCTATATGGGGGGAAGGAGGGTGAGAGTGCGAGAGAGGGGATGAGAAAGAGTGAAGATGAGGGAGATGTTTGATGGGTGGATGTTTGCGGACGGAGTCAATGCTCCCCTAGAAAGTCGGAATGAGTTCAGCCCTAATAAAGTAGACCTTATCGCTGTACCGAAGACCCCAAGTGTATTTTACGCTCAAACCTAAGCAAGAAAGCGAATGGCAACGTTCCTTGAGCTCAAGCTTGTGCTTGGCAACTGTCCATCACACAGGGTCACTCGACAGAGGGTTAGGGTTGGGTGTATATCGTAGGTGTTAGCGTTGCTGAGCCTTTTTTTTGTCAGCCGCATATACACCACTCGTACTCGTACTACCCACCTCCTTTCACCGGTGCCTCCTTTTGCAACCTCTCTTCTGATGGTAGTCCCTAACAAGGCGCCTTGACATTCTCTACCTCGGACCGCTCAGCCTTATGACCTCGCGACTGCGATAGTTGCAATTGCGAAACCATGCACTTCACCCCCCTCTTGTCCGCCGCTCTCGCCTTGGGGTTATCCTTGGCACAGGACCCAAACGGCGGTAGCCATAGCAAATATTTCGATAAACATAAATACACAGTGCTTGATCAGCTACTAATTACACCAAAAACGCATCCAAATCTCTTCAGTGTACCGCTCCCCCAGACAGTCCGAACCAAGCAATGAATGGTTACAAGAGTTAACAATCCCTAGTTTACAGGCCGTTGGCTTCGCACTCCTACCGGCCACCCACACGCCCCTGCCTACCATGCTACACTTTGGCCAGGTAACTCTGTCACAGTCCTCATATTTGGTGACAAAGCATCGGTAAAGCTACTTCCCCTACCGCAGGGTGCGGTAGAACATTACTCTTTCGCTGTCTCAATCGACGGCGGTGCAGACGTCCGTTACAACACCGATCAGCTTGATACCTCGGCCTCAAAGAATGAAGGCCACTACATCGCCCTCGAGTTCCCCCCTTCCAAGGAACAAGGCGCCAACAAGGAGAAGGTCCTAAAACCACATACAGTACGGATCACCTCCATCGCTTCCACACCCTTCTCGTTTGAAGGACTATTTATCCAGAATACGCAAATCTCGCAGGGCCACACATGGGAGGAGGCGCAAGCGCATCGGCCGGTGCTTGAGTTCGTTGGGGAAGGGATAGATGCAGAACGGCCGGGTGGATTCTTCAGAACCGAAAAGTACGATCCTTCTCCGGGGGAGACGGTGGAGACGTCTCTCGACGCCATCTTTTCCACTGTTCACTACAAATTTAGCGAGCACCTCGGTGTTCGACACTCACATATGTCAGCCGGAACGTGCTTGCTTCCAAATTGCGACTCCCGGAATCTGCCAGGACTGGAGACACAGTATTTTTCCATGTCACCGCTGGACCCCGCAGGCCAAACCCTAGAAATTCTAGATAAATCTGATCCCCGCCATCAGGAGAATCTACAAGGTCCCTACCGTTTTGACAGCCTCACAATGCAGATAAATGCGGTCTCTCATGTCATCGTTGACGTTGGAATTCTGGATATAGTGATGAAAGGACAGGACGCGAAAAAATATACCCACGCCCTGGCGCGATTCCTTACTCGCATCCGCCTCCAGTCACACCCTAAAGCGAAAATCCTTGTCATTGCACACCGTGGAGTTCAATGGGGCGTAACGACAGTGAAGCCAGACGCCACCTCCTCCGCTAAAAGAAAATTGCTCTTCTCTGCTACTAAGAAAGCGGTAAAACTGATAGCAGACCCCAATACGCATTTCACACCTGTTAAGCTGGGCCGAGGAAATCCGCAGGATGCGTACCTTAAGGCTCTATGCCCATATATAAGGCTTAGCGTGGTTGCAAGGACCAAGGGATTTTTCAAGCAGAAGATGCCAACGAAAGTGCAGTTGGTATGTGCAGAGGTCATGAAGAAGGAAGCTGGATGGGGAAGCAGTAACATGTTGCTTTTCGCATTTTTGTTCATGGTTGGAGTGGGACTATGGGTGGCCAGGAGTACGGTTATTGGTGCAATTGCGGCGCTGGTGGGAAGAAGACGGCTGGGGATGGTGGAAGAGGAGGAAATGATATTGGGGCGCGGAGTGAATGGAAAGTAAGGGGTATGAGTATTTGGATCTGGGTTTGATTTACATATGGACGGAATGGGCTTGAGCAACTTGCTGTTTATTCGTTCGATTCTGTGCCAATTGGGGTTGAGATTGCTCTTTGTATACCAGACTTTCCGAGTTGCTTTGCTTTTCCGCCTCGCTCGGCGAAAAAGTCTGGGCACGAGAGCAAGTTGAGATATAACTATACCATTAGTTTTTTGCTAGCGAGGAGTTTGTATGGCGGTTTTGAGGAATTTGTCGCTTTTCTTTGGTGCTTTAGATGGAGTAATCGTACACATGTTGATATTTCCACTTGATTTCCTATGCCGAAAACTCTCTAAAGTACTCATGATAGTCTCATGACGCTCTTGTCGCTGCACAGGGAGCCGTTCCGAATCCATACTGATGTTGGCCCTACTTCTCCGTGACGTGGTTCGTCACAGAACCCTCACTCGAAGGAGTTTGACCACCATAAACTGCCCAACACCACCGTCACTTCCCATAACCTCCTCCTTCTCTTCTCCCACTAAAAACTACGAGCACAACTACAATTACTTACTTGCATCTACATCCCTTACTTTCCTTTAACAAAATTACAGATACAATCATGTCCGAGGAAGCATTTAGGCCAGAACTAGTGACTCCTATCCGTCACAACAAACCGAAGCCTCAACCTCATGACGAAAACAATTACCACAATATTCCCGAGATTGTCCAACTCCCTCGTGATGTCTTCGTGGACCTTTATACCAAGGCCCACCTCTTTGAGCAGTTGCATCCTGACCTACTCTCCTCCCCCCAGGACGCCTCAGGCACACCGGGTATTTCTGGTAACAAATGTTTGTTTCCATTCCCTTGTGTTTTCTTCCTCCATTAACTTCTAACCATTTTAGCGGCCCGCCGCTACTTTGTCTCGAATGACGCTCCCATTCCCATGCTGCAACCCGTTGGCAACAAAGGACCCCTGGCAGACAGAACTCTCATCATCGCGCCTCTCCCGCTGTCACTCAAATCCTGTGACCTCATCCACTCTATCGTCGCGCCTGGTGGTATTAGACAGATCCACTTCGCACCGCTGCCCGGGTCGCAATTCCAAGTGGCCGTAATCACTTTCATTACTGCCGCCGGGGCTACCGCGTACAAGAAGTATTTTGACGGTAACGGATTCTTCCTGTCGATCCGTCAGAAGGATAATAGCGAAGAGGGACTTCTTGGTCGTGATGGAGAGACTAGGACGAAGGTCATGCAGACTGGTCCCGAGGGCCGCGGGGTCAAGAAGGTCTTTCTTGTCAAAAAGCACATGGTCTCAGTTTGTGTCCGCTTCTGGGGAAAGGATATGGACGGTGGTTTTCTCCCCGAGGATCACAGGCTGCGTTTGGAGGTCGAAAACGAGCTGACCAAGTGGTTCGCACTCGATGATACGTGGTTCACTGATCTCGATGAAGAGGTCCGCAAGAAGGGCGCTACCAGAGTCCTGAAGGTGATGGATGCGGTTGATGTTGTCACCGCTCAGCTTAAAAACTGCAAGTTCTCGCGAAAGGACAATGTCGGTGGTGGTTGTGTATGTATCTCCCGTCCTTGAGCGCTGGGCTTGCTGATGCGGAATAGAACCTGGAGTTCGTTACCTACTCCAAGGGTTCCAACAATGCCACTCCCACCAGAGGCCGTAGGACTGAGGTGTCGACCATGTTGCGCTTCTTTTCTCTTAGGGAGGCCGTCATGGCGAAGCGCTACTTCGACCTAAGGAAGGGCTTCGAGAACAAGTCGTTCTATTCGAGGGATATGGTAAGATAAACTATCCCTATAGCGATAGACTAGAGTATTGATGAGTTGCAGAGCGATCGCGATATTAAAACCTTGAATTGGACCGCATACTCCAAGGTTGGAGAGCCTTCGAAGTTTGAGAAAAAGAAGGCCCAGAAGGAGGAAGGTCATGTTGGTGTCCTTGGATTTGATATGTAAGCATGAAATTCGGCACAATAGACGCGGGATCTTGAAGGAGTAAGGAGGGAGATACTCTATTCCTTTACTTAGGTCCTGTTTGAATGTTGCATTGTCTTGAGTACATAGCCTCAGGATGGTGGGAATTGAATTTCTTCAAAGCTTCACGTTGGGCGATCCACGAAACACCGAACTAGTTCTAGGTGGCTTTTTCATGGTGTTGGAATGGTCGATTCAATGGTATCGCTTGAAGACTATCACTGCGGGACAGCAAGTCCGAGTTGGAACTGATAGAGGTGAGTGATTAGAAATGAATTAGGGTTAGAGCCGTACGATCTACTCCGAACATGTCAAACGGAATACCTGGCACACTTGGTTTGGAAATGAAGTGGTAAATACAGCTATTGGAGGTATTCTTTTCTGAATACTAGCCCATAAATGCTAACCATATATATTAGTATTAAATCTACCCGTCCAGCGTGTTTGCTGTACAAGCTTTGCACATCCCTCTACAGCCACACCTTTGTAGATTTAATAATATCCGCCGCCTTCTTGGCCACAGCATAAACACTCGCCTGAATACGCGTACTAGGAATTCGCGGCACAATACTAGCATCAATGACCCTCAACCTCTTGACTCCATAAACCCTCAGGGACAAGTCAACCACTCCACCCAATTTCTTGGGCATCATAGGTGCTGTACAGCTAACATGACTAAAACTCGGCGAGAAGTTTCCCTTCAAAAACTGTACGATCTCCTTCTTTTGCAAGCGCGCGGTTGCAGCGCCCTCCCCAGGCTGCAACTCCTGAATTGCAGGTGTACTGACGAGTCTGCGAGAGGTGAGGAAGGCATCCACCATCAATTCAAGATCTAGCGGGTTCGTGAAGGCACGCTAGTTTAAGGCCGGGTGTGCAAACGGGTCGGTGGACTGGATACGGATGTCTCCGCGCGACAATTCGTGATGTAGGGCGAGAACGATGACGCCTGTTGATCCCTGCACCAGCTCTACTGTGGCAGCGTCTTGCGAACCCTAGAGCTTGAGCAGGATCTCGCGCTGTTTCTTGTATCCGGCTGCTACTGTCGCTGGCGTGTCTGGGAGGAGGTAAGTAGTGGATTTTTGCGCGTTTCTGGCGGCGACGAGGGAGGAAGTGCGATTTGATACCACTGATGTTTGCAGGAAGGATAGTGCATTGCCTGCGCCAACAGTATATGGGCTTTCCCTTTTTTCATTGTAGAGGGTGCGGTATTCGGCAACCAGTGTAGCGTTTCTAGCCCAGGTCATGAGGGAGAAGGCGTTGTACAATGTGTACAGGATAACGAGAGGGGTGGTCCTGGAAGTAGCTGCCGACTCCTGGGAGGCCGGAGACAATGGGGATCTTGAAACGGTTGAGGAGCACCTTCGGGCCAATTCCGGAGAGCTGGAGGAGTTGCGGGGTGTGCACTGCTCCAGCAGCAACTAGGACTTCTTTCCTGGCCTCCATGGTGAAGCAGCCGCTAAGCTCGGAGGTGTATTGGACACCATAGGCAACCTGCCGGCCCTAGAACCCTTTGGTGAGGAGCTTAGTAACATGGCTGGATATTAGGAGGTGGTAGTTGGGGCGTTTCTCGGCGGTGTTGTGGTAGGCTGTCCGGGCGAAGCTGCGAGTTACAGTTTTGGGATCAACGGAATTAGGAGCATAGAAGACTCCGAGGGCGCGGGCGGCCTAGTCATGGGAAGTCGGAACTCCCAGCTGGTTCATGCTATCGATGAAGTTTTTGGTTTGGTTGTAAATGAAAGGAGGATAACTTCCATGGACGAGACCCTTGGTACCGTGCACCGATAGGTCCCAAGTGATACCAAATTGAGCTGCTTGCTCCGGTGTAGGAGGTGGAAGTGTTTCGCTCTGAGGTGGACTGTCAATATCAACCCTATTCCACAGCATTGAATGGGCATGCATGCCTTCTTGAAATATGGCAACATCCCAGCCCAGCCCCAACCGCGATTGCCCAATGCCTGCCATACATCATAATCGGCTGGTGCCCCACGATCAAACAGCATTCCGTTGATGGCACTTCCTCCTCCCACAGCTTTGCCTAGCGGAATTGTTGTGTTGCCGTTGACCAGCACTTCCTAAGGCATAGATGGGACTTACCAGTCGAAGCGCGTCCCAACGTCAGGCCAACATCTCCGGGTACATAAAACCCATTCGAGCCATCGTCGCTGATCTATGTCAGATCCTTTCTTTTGTGAGGAGCTACTGGAGCCAACATTACAGCCCGAAGCTGGGTTGCGGATAAAGAACTTACAATTCACCTGCCTCAATTACAAGAACTGTAGTGCTTCGCATCCTAGTAAGGCGATTTGCAACTACTAGCCCGCTGAGTCCTCTTCTAATAATAACATAGTTATATCTTGGAAACAACTCCTCCCTTTTTCGGATGACTATAGCATGTGAAGCAAACGCCGGTGCGGCAGATATAAATTAAGTAACACAAAGTGCCAGGGAAACGAATGTAGAAGTTAGCATGTTTGCGAGACCTAAATAAAGCAAAATGAATGGACGCAGTGCGACACCGCAAAGGGAGATAATAACAACTGGACGGAACAAGCGGCAAAGTCCGTTGTCTAAAGAAAGGGAACGGATATTTCGGCGAATTTTATATACCGCGATGACCAGATCCCGGGGATAGTCTATGGGAACTTCGGTTGAACAACGCCTTTTTGTGCATGCTCAAATTAATGGACTTTTTGGTCGACTAAGCTCTAGTCTTGGAGAGAAATCCCTAGCTATGACCCAGAAGATGTCCATATTTATACGACTAGAATTTTGTTGCCGAATACTGACCGTAAGGGAAGGTACTCATTAATTTGTACACTAGCGTCGTAATAGTGAAAAAACGCCCGAAAACTATCAACGCTTTCTAGTGTTCAACTCTCAACAATGAAGCAGAACTATAGCAACAAACATCAAAGAATAGTTTAGTAGGGAGTTTTCTGTCTTTACCGTCCTTTGTATAGGTTTTTGCAGGCTATGTTGGGACCTATTGTGGTGTTTTCTCGTGGCAGGATATCATGCATTTTCTCACTTTTCGACGCTACAGTACTACTAGATAATAGAGTTAAAAAAAGAGATCCAGTTCAGCCCTCAAGCAGCCAGATTAAAGAAACTCAAGAAGTACTCTAGATGAAGGCTATTAAAATCATTCTCATGCGAGAGATTGCAAACGCTAATCCTCCCTAATTGGACAATCCTAGTTAGGTAACTGAAAGCTCTCGAACTCAACGTTTCGTGGGTCGATTTGGGATTGGCGACGGCAAACACTACTGGTTATCCCTTTGATTTCAACACAGTTCGGGTTTTCAGCTCACCTTGAGGGACAATTACCCTAGTACCCTTCGAGAGCAGATCATCGTGTTGCTTTTATCCACGAGGCGAGCACATGGCTAGGAAATAGACATCTAGAACACTTCGAGTGACATATTGTGGGACAACAACCTGTGCGAGAGTTGAATCTACTTGAAAAAGATTGTTATATCTTGTCATCGGATTTGATGAGTCTGGCCCTCGCCTCTTTGGGTAGATTGTATGTACTTTATATATATAACTCAGTGCTGAGAGCTGTACTTAGTAACGGGCAGCGTTTGGATGCTATGGATACGATTTGAATGGCTGTAAATATTTAACAGGCGCCACAGGTCCGCACCGGCCGTGCCCCTTCAGGTCTCTTAGTCCGTCTTGCCCAGTAGAAGGTTACTAAACTTAACACCGTCTTTCTTGTTTACAGTACTACTACTACTCTACCTAATGGTGTCCTGATGAAAACGATCCCCTTTTAGGGTGCTTGGCCCCGTTAATCGGGCCTTTGTTCCCATTATTTGGGCCCTTTTTTGTCACGAATTTCTTGGACATGCACAACAATCTGTGCTGCTGGCGAGCAGCATATTTGCAAGATTGTGCAAATACCACGATCATAGACGAGGTGGTAGCGCGTACAATGCAAGTCGCACTTGTATATAACCTCTTCCGAGACCCGGTTTTCGGGTCCATTGTCAGTATCTCGACATCCCCAAACCTTCAAGTTGAATGCACGCAACTATGGGAGACGATACATCACGAGACTCGTGAGACTCCTGACCGCGCCTGGTAAGGAGCAAACGCAGCTAAGTCTACCAGGAGCCCTAAAGCGGAGCCTAGGAAAGTTGGTGGTGGACATATTAGAGATCAAGTCTTTGGTGAGTGGAAGGGGGGTCCGTACCGCGAATCACGCACAATTTGGTTCTAACGCGGTTCCAGAACCGTTGCCAACACTAGATCAACTTATATGGTCGAGAGCTCAGACGCACTGTTACTTTGGATGCTTGAAAGACTTGTTGATTGAGTTGCTTCTCGAGGGCCGAAGGCCCGTATATGTACAGACTTGGCTCCTATATCCATATCCACATCCGTATCCATATCAGTTTGCATATCCGTTTGCACTGATATGAGCCGCTCTCCTTGATCCTGATACAGACTATGCATATCCTCATACGAAACACCAACTGCTTACGAGCCAGCAAACGGACCTGAGACTCACGATGCAGGTACACATGCAACACGTATTGTTGCATATATGGTTCGCCTCCACTGTATGTACGGCTTATGGGCTTCAGCTGGGCTTATGGGGATCATGATCTCATGATGATGATGGTCATTTCGGACTCAGCTGGAGATGCCAGCTGAGTGCGCATGCATGCATACAAGGCATACTCTGAATTCCGTATATAAGATCACACAAACTCCCGAAGTTTAAAATACACAAGCTTCTCTAGCATTTAGTATTTCAACACGTATCACGTGGTGGGTAGCGAGTGCGAAATGGTGACGCGCTTGCAAGGAGTAAGCGGGGCTGTGTTGTGTTTTGATTAGTTACCGCGACGGGTTTTGACGGCTCGTACAGCTAACTTGATGACATCAGAGGTCTCAACGCCAACCCACCTGCAACACAGAGAATAGGGCGCATTTTGGCGGAAGATGTGACTATTCAGGACTTGGTCTTATGGGGCTGTATTGTGCGCGTTTTCGACGAGTGTTCGAAGACGACGAGACTGCTCGCTGCGACACCCTCGAACCACCTGCTCGCCGCCGCAACCACAACGCCTACACGGAGATTGTAAGTTTACCTATACTTATTGGGGTTACTAACTTTAATAAATCAAAGGGCAAGAAATTTTCGAGGATTCTGTTGGCTGTGGCAAACCATGGTTCGGAGATGAATATCCGACTATCCACTCATCTTTCATCATGATTTTGGAGGTTGAGCGATATGTTCTTCATTACTTTGACTTCGCTATGGGTTGTGGGCGGGTCGGGAAGTGGAGCAATGTCTCCGTCGGCCGTATTGCTGATTTTCTCAGCGGAGGTGCCACCAAGCATTCATAGGTATCTGCTTTTTCTCTGTACTTCTGTTGTTTCTGGAGGAACTATATGTTCTTCACTGCTTTGACTACGTCTTTTCTCTGTATTTGTTGCTGCTGTTGTTTCTGGAGGGCGGATAGTATCAATCGGCGTATGAATTGCTGCTACGCGTTGTCCTACTTCGGGTCTGCTCTCTTCGCTTTAGTAGCTCTTCCTTTGTTGGACTTTCCCGTTGATGGTGCCATGGCTTTTCGATAGTCTCATCAAAGAGAGAAATCCGATTAGATGAAAGTTGCTCCTCGGTGTCCGAGTCCGCTCCCTTTCCCTGGTAGCTTCCCCTCCTCTGTGACTTTCTCCTTATTTCCGCTCTGGTTCTCAATTCGGGGGGAATTTGGCTCCTGTGGTCTGCTCCGTTTTGGTACCACAGCGGTGTTATTGCTGCAACTATTATGAGGTACTGAGCGAGGTTTCCGATGGGAAGAGGGAAGGACTGGTGATTACGCACCTGTTACTTTTGGTATCTAAAGTACTAGGACAAATTTTTTGGCACAATGCCCATTCTGCACCAAAATTACCCATATTCGAGCATTTACATCACATCATCCACAAGCTCCCAAATGGACCTGAAACTCGAGGATGGTAGGAAACTACCTAGATATCAACATACAGCAATAGCATCCCTTTTAAAAGACTAACTACGAGCTTATCTTAAGGTCCACTCTATTGCTCAGCATGCGTCAGTCTACTGAAGGGCTTATACCAGAAAGGATTTAGGCATATGGGAACAGCAGGACTGGAATATGTGGGATTGTAATTTCTACCAGATACTGCATACAATATATATACTATACATACATATCTCTGGCCTGGGTACATGTAGTTATTGCTGCATTGTGTATATTTTTTGCCCAGACCGTTATGAAATGTAGGGGGTACTCGCTCTAGATAACGCTCAAACCGACAACGCAGCAGAATTGCAGAAAAGTTTGAAGGGAACATATGTTTGGGTGCTTCTTGAGTTAGCACCGTTGATTGGTGGTTGAGGAGGATTGTCGTAGGTGATAGTGTATTTTTATGTCAAGTGCTCCAACGCGTCAACATTAAGAGTGGGAGAGGCCACTGGGCCTCGGCCTAAAGCTTGTGGGTTTTACCCGGACGACAACAACACGTCTCCTACCAACGCTAAGCGCGTCATTGAGCCCCACCATTCACCATGTCGGCTTCTCTCGTTGCTGGTCCATCGTCAACGCCAACGTCAATTCACGAAACTCGGCGGCGGATTTTCGAGTCGGTATTTCCTCCCAACACCTCGGCTTCAGTTCCGACGCCTGTTGCATCCCCAGCGTCCTCATTTGTCCACCAGCTGCTACCTCCGGCTCCTACACACGGCTACAATACCCGGCACCACCCTCACCCGAGCTCTTCACCATCTTCGGATGTCGGTGCAGTTTCTCTGCTCCCCAGTCCGGCTACAGTTCTAGCGAGAGAATCGAGGGCGTGGCATCTAGCTACTTCGTTTCTGTCGTTCCCGAACAGTGCGTTGCCGGCAACAGTGAGAGAATGGATCGAGGCCCGTGGTCCTCCGAACAAGGATGCAATTGAAGCCATTCGATATCTAGTGTTGAGCAATGAGGATGGAAACATCGACGGCAGAGAGAATCTGATGGAGTGGTATGTGTGTGAAGTCAGGCGGCACTTCTTGGGATGGGTCAAGCCGAGTTGTAACATACCGGAAGTAAGCATAATCGGCGGGGTTTTGGATGCGAAAACTGACAGTGCGAGTTACAGCAAGTCGACGATCCCGCCGAAGTCTTAGAGAGCATCCTTGCCAGGTTGAGGGCGGCTCAAGCTATCTACCTCTACGAGTTGAAGTCATACCTTCTGATCAGCCAAGGAGACGTATCCCCGAGAAAGACTCTACGGAGATCAAAGAAGAAAGGAGATACCATAAAACAAATGGACAACAACGACCCTCGTATCCGCGCATTTCTGCGATCGCTAAATTCCGTAATTTCGTACTCTCTGCCGGATCCACAATGGAGCGAGCTTGTTTATGCCGTCTTTCTGGAGCTATGCGGAATTGCTGTTGGATTGTCTGTGGAGGAAGATGCAACGAGCCAGGATGGTGACACTGTCACGATGGCCAGCGATGAAGCTACAGAGCTGGACGATGCGCTATATGATGAAATGCCGCAGAGCTTCAAGACCGAGACGGATCTTGACGGCGACTCGATTTTGGTTGCTTCGGATGAAGGCGATATCATCATCCCGGCAGAAATGGATGGTATGGACGACTTTGATCAGTACAAACAGCAGCCAAAAGGACCAAAGGCGGACGCCAGGAGAAAAGTACTTCAGCTGTGGGAGGACATGGAGAAACTTGGTATTGGTGGTGGAGGAAGGAGGGGAGAAAGGGTATTTGCCGAGGTCATCAACACTCTCATCACAATGTACATTCATGAGTCCTTTGCAGAGCGATGGGAGAGCCCCAGCGTTGCAGGCTCAGAATTGGATGAGTGGGTCGAAAACGTCCTAGGAAGATTGATTGTCGATGTTTTGTTTTCATCCACAGTTCAGGATCAAGGAGGTGATGCGAGATTAGATAAGCTGAGCCCTAGGGAGAGTTTGCGAGTTTGCAGGGAGAGTCTTGATAAGAGACGTCGAGGGGGAATGGACATCGATCACGGAGCTGGGGCCGGAGAAGAAGAATCGAAACGGAGAAAGGAAGATTTGGAAAGTTGGAAGAAGATTGCTGTCGGCCGTCTCGGACGGCTGCGTGTCAGTGAGCTATTCGATATCGTTGTCGACTGGCCCGGGAGTTTGGGAGGAGTAGAGGATTTGAAGGTAAAGTGCCCAAGCGGTTCTGTTCTGTTCTTATTTCATATCTAATGGGCTACAGTCTTATATAACTACTCCCCAAACTCGCCTTCACCTTACCACAACATTTTCAGCAGCGCTCAACTCTCGAATCCTTCATCCTGCGGCCGCAACTTCGGACGTCCTCGGAGCCTATATTCGACTCATACGTGCCTTTACTATGCTGGATCCTCGTGGTGTCTTGCTCGACCGCGTCTCACGTTCAATCCGACGATATCTTCGAGACAGGGATGACACTGTTAGAGTGATAATCCGTGGAATCATGTCCGAGTCCCTTCCTAATAGCGAAGTCGAAGAACTTTCCGAACTCGCAGCTGAGCTATCAAAGGGTATTCCAGCTCTTGCGGCTGCTTCAGGCGGCTTAGAGGAAATGGATTACGAAGACATGAGCTGGGTTCCAGATCCTGTGGATGCTGGCCCCGAATTCAGGAGGAGCAAAGGACTGGATGTGGTTGGGTCACTGTTTAGCCTGTACGAAAGCAAAGAGGTCTGGATCAAGGAAGTCCAGACCATTCTTTCCGCCCGACTGCTGCAAGATGGCGAATACGACTTCGAAAAGGAGGTTCGCACTGTGGAGCTGCTGAAGTTGAGATTTGGAGATAGCGCTACCCAGAGTGCCGATATCATGTTGAAGGATGTGTCCGACTCGAAGCGCGTAGATGCAGTCATCAGAGAAGTGCAGCGTCTTCTGCCTCGCAATAATGTGGCAACCGACTTCCATGCAAAGATTTTGAGCAGACTCTACTGGCCTCAAATCAAGCAAGAGACATTTATTCCCCCGCAACCTATCCAGCATATCATGACGTCGTATCAACAAGGTTTCGAGCAATTGAAGAAAAAGAGAAAAATCGACTGGATGATGACGGTTGGAAGGGTCGAAATCGAGCTCGAGCTGGAAGACAGGATGGTTGTTATTCCTGATGCTACACCTGCGCAAGCCGCGGTGATCTATGCGTTCAACGACAATGACCAGGACGAGAAAGACGATGAACCAAAAGCCATGGCGTACGAACAACTTCTACAGGAGCTCAACATGTCCGAAGAAACCCTGCACACCGCCCTGTCGTTCTGGATCGAGAAGGAGGTACTAGTGCAGCTATCGCCACGCGTCTTCACCGTTCTTGAGACCCTGGATTCGACCCCCGGTACCCCGCGCCTCCACGAGCAGCAGCAGCACAACGAGGAGGTGGATCGGATCGAGGAGGAGAGAACACGCGAGAGGGCAGTGATAGAACAGTTTGTCATTGGGATGCTTACCAATGGTGGTGCCATGCCGACCGAACGCATCTCGATGATGCTGGGTATGCTCGTACCCGGAGGCTTTCGGTGGAGTGTTGAGGAGCTTGGCGAGTTCCTTTTGGAGATGAAGGAGAACAGGAAGATCGAAACTACAGGGCAGGGTTGGAGGGTTGTGTAATACCCCGTTTTTTCTATGATGCATTGGGCTTTGGCGTTGCTGGATTGGATTGTAATTGTAACTATCTCGTATATCCCACTGCTATTTGAATTTTTGAGTTCATCCATATTTAGTAGAGAATCTCCGACTTCAGGTTTCTCACGATGTCATCTCACTCGCCACATGGTATCCTTCTAGAACGTTTAAGGGGCCAAGCATCACTTGTCTTATCTGCATATCGATGCCAATTACCCTAACGTGTTTACTACACCGCACCGCAAGATCCACGATATATTGGACAGACATAATTAGGGTTCTTTTCTTTCTTTCTTTCGTTGGTGCTTAGTAGTGAGGCTTAGGATTGTATCACAAATAAGAGTGGCAGCGGCGGCCACAGTGCGGTGTGGTTGTACTAATACATATTAGGCCGACAGCTAGCACAGAGACTTGCACATCTAAATTACTGATAATCGGCGTTGTCCGTCCGCCCGTTCCTAATTAAGGGTTCTTGGTCCGGAGTTTTTAAACTTGACGTATTATCTGCAGCTGGGTCCACTCACCACTCACAATCATCATGAGTGAGATCTAGAGGTTTTGGGACATTCTAAACATTCTAAACAATCGGACGTTCATTGGAATGGATGCCTTAATCATGATGGCTCAACCATGATGGCTCGAGGCAGGTGTGGCGGGGAGGGATGGAGGAGGAAGAAGAGAAAGAGGAAGAAGAAGAGGAAAAAGAGAAGGAGGAGAAGGAAGAATAGGTATAAATACCAAGTTTCTCCAGAGACCTGATATCCAACATCGCAGAGCGATATCAAAAACTCTCGCCCACGCAAAAGCTCCCTATCAGCAGCAATCACAACAAAAAATGACTTACGAACTCCCCGGGTATGCTCTCATCACCGGTGCCGGTTGTTCCCCCCCCCCCCCTCCTCTCGCGTTCACTGCTAAAAGCCCATCTATAGCCTCCGGAATCGGCCTTTCCACGGCGATCCTCTTCGCCGCCGACGGCGCCGCGGGTATCGCTCCGGCCGACATCTCTGCCTCCCACTCTCGACCGCAGCGGCAACCGTTGCAGCCGCAGCCACAAACTCAGCCTTCAAGGTGGCCACCTTCGAGGTCGATATCCGCTCTGCGCCTCGGTTGACGTTCTGGTCGAAAAAGCCATCGCCGAGTTTGGAAGGATCGATTATGCCGTTAATTCCGCCGGGGTATATCTCTCCCCAAAACCAGAAAGTGCGGTGTGCTAATCAATTGAGCTAGGTATTCTCAATGACGCATCAAACGTCGACGCTCCCTGCCGACGTGTAGACGCAGGTCATGGACGTGAAAAGCACGGGGACTATGAACTTCCTGCGCTCGGTGTTAGCGCAGATGCGGCTGCAGCCGGAGATACCATCTTCACGACCCGACGTGCGGCTTCCCAAGCGTGGATCTGTCGTCACTGTTGGCTCCGTGAACTCGCTCTCGGGCAGCCACTGGTTGGCGGCGTACACGGCTTCGAAGCACGCGGTGCTGGGGCTGAGTAAGAGCGCCGTAGTCGAGGTAGCCGCAGAAGGGATCAGGGTCAATGTTGTGTCCCGGGGTAACGGAGACGCCCATGATGGCCTTGTTCCCCAAGGAATTAAAAGAGCGTGTTCGTGCGTTTAATCCTGTGAAGAGGTTTGGGAGCCCGGAGGAGGTGGCGGATTTTATTGGCTGGTTGGCCGGGAAGAGGAGCAATCACGTTGTCGGTGCGGCAGTGGTAGTAGATGGTGGCCAGCTCATTATGCCTGCGAGTCATTAGCGGGCCTCCAAAGCTTATGACAAGATAGTTTTGCTAAGTTAGTTATGATTAAAATATATCCAATAGCCCCAAGTAATGGCACAAATGATAATCTGTAGTGTTGCAAGGAATATCAACTCATCGTCACAAACAACTACCTTTAAATATACCCAGACAAGTCATCAACACCAAGCATAGCCTGATATACAAACAACACCAAACATCACTCATGAACGGCCGGTAAGCACAAGCTGCCATTCTAGTCCAGAAACTTTGGAGGAAAATTCTATAGATACAGTCTGCAATGACATCATCCTCCCACCGCCCAAGTACCACCCCTTCCCAACCCACCATGCAGAACACGCACCATGTGTTAGATTACTTGATTGAAACCTTAATGAAAAGTACAAGAACAAAAAACTCCACAGAATCCATGCCGCGAGACCCGAAGAAGAAAGACAAAATTTAAATGAGAAGCTAGTTTTTCTCCAGAGCATTTAACTTCTTCGACATAAAATCGAAGAAAGAGAACTGGCTCGGGTTGCTGCCGTACTCATAGACGAACCTAGATGCCAAATAACTTCCGAAGATGGCCTTGAGGTAATTCTCCGGAACCCTGCTTAGGATTTTATCCAGTCCAATCTTCTCAACAAGAGTATACGGCAATGCCTCATTCAGCACGCTAGTTCTGAGTGCAACATTGTTCCACAGCTTTGTTCTCTGAAGTTCTTCATCCAACTTGGTGATGGCCACCGAAAGCTCATCAGAGAGAATGGAACGTGGCTTGCTGGTCTGCTCATTTTCGCGCCAGATAGCTTCAAACTCCAGACGGGCGTTATTCCGTACTGTCTCCTGGACGGATTTGACATATTCTTTGTAGAACTCGGGGACCTCGCCATTGCGAACACACATATTTTTGATAAAGCCTCGATCGTCGAAGGCCAATGCGGCAAGCACCTATTGTATTTAGTTAGCACCCAGAAAACATATAACATGTATGAATGTATGAATAGATGACTTACCTCCATGGAAGAACTGGTAACACCGCCCTTGTTGGCACTGGCGTCCTTGTACAGGATACAGCCAGCCTTCTCCAATCTCAATTTTGCGTCCTGGGTGATGAACAAATTGGCACCCTCAACAATGTACGGAATTGTTGATACTCCATTCTTGATTAGGCATCCAACATTTCCCAAGTCAATAGCCTCTGGTCTTCCACCGCAAGGAACCATGATATCATACTGGATATCTGTGCGAAGGTGGAACGTGTTGCGGAAGATTGTGCCATTGACCACTACCTCTCCATTGGGCAGCGTAACGTTGTTCTCCTCGATCAAGACACGGTAGCCTTCCGCAGAAAGCTTGGTGACGTCAAAGTTCGAGATCATTTGTCTAGCTTTAACTAAACGCAGAAGTTCCTCTTTGTTGAGGCCTTGGGGATCAACGAGGACTCCAGATCCGTCGACTGTGGCGGGACGTTAGTCTGATCTACATATCACGAGATGGCGGGCAACATACCAATTGACACGTATTTCTCATTGCTGAGAAGGATTTCGTTGGAACCCAAATCACCGTCAGGCCCTCCAGTCTGCATCTTACGCACGGTTGACGGATTGATGTTGAGCTTCCTGTAAATCCCTTCGACGTGTTCGCGCACGCTCAAAGAGGTCATCCCATAAACATCGTGAGGAATACCACCCAAACTTGGGCTCTTTCCGGTGAAGAAAGACTTCCACCAAGGGGCACCACGTGCTTTGGCGTGTTCGGTTGCCCAATCGACCAGGTTGGCGGTATTCTCGTCGGGGCCCATAAACAGAATCTCCTGTTGCTTGTGGAGATCAACGATAGGATCCTTGATACCCGGGCTGGTTGGTGGTAGCAATAAGTCAAGAATGGAGTCAATGTACTTTTGGAAAGCCACAGTGGGCTTATCCTGATGTTCGGCATCGAGGAGGATAACACCCTTACTTCCACCTTCGGGGATATCTTTGTTCTTTCGTTGTTGGGTATTGGCAAGGTTGTAGTTTTCGTCAAAGACGGAACGCACATTCATGGACCACGCCTCCTTATTTCTACTGTGGACAATGCGGATTCCACCGCGAGCAATATCTCTGAACCTTAAGTGGAAGCCGCGGAATTCCGAACCAACAACCATAAACATACCGAACAAAGGCTGAGGATACTCCTTTTCTGGTAAAAACTTGGGACTCATTCTGAAACTGACGGCCATCTTGGTAGGCGTGTAAAAGTTGGTCTTGAGAACGTTCGAGTTGAAGGTAATGAATTGAAGCATGATCTTTTCTTGGTTCTCGTTTGCAACTGCGCGAGAGATCTTCGTGGCGAGCTCCTCGTTACTTAGGACGCGATCCATTTGCAAGCGCTGGTAACTCAGGGTAGGGAGGAAGGTGTCCGCTTCACCCCTCGTTTGAACGTAGTGAGCGTTGGCGAAGGCTAGATAGAGCGAGCGGACAAGATCTGGGTGCTGGTTGATGATCTCGAAGATGCAATCCGATGTAAACGTCTCTTGACGCAAACGGCGCTTCAGCTTTGACAGAGTCTCTGCATGTTCACTGTTGCTGTTGTCAAGCAAGCTTGTCAATGTTGCATACTCGGGACCCAGCCGATTCAAGAAATGCCCGACAAACAAGCAAACGCTGTGGGCGTATATCGTCTCCTGAAGACTTAATTCACCCTTGATGAAGTGCTGCTGGAACATATTCTGCGGAATGCAGTACAACAGACTGACTTCTTTCATAATTTGTTGGATTGAGTCATCGATGGGAGGAAATCTTGGCTGCCGATTGGGTTGACCAGGCTTGTTCGGCATTGGACTCAGGTATAACGACATCACCGTGACGCCGTTAGAGAATTGCTCCACGTACTTCCGTGTCGACGTACATCCATAATAGTGGTATAGGTCACTCAGTGCGGAGAACAACCCCATCGTGCTTCGTTGCTTAAAGCCAATCACCAATCTCTTTTCCTGGCTGTTCTCAATTTCGAACATCTTAATAACGGGTCCAGTCCTTCTCTCGATCACAGCGGCGACAACGCTCTGGTAAATCTGCTTGGTGTTTGGTGTGACCTTTTCGAGGAAGGTCTTGTCCGATACAATCGACAAATCCGTTTCTTCTGGGTCTGGTGTAGGATTGACGAAGTCGCATTGATAAACAAAGTAACACCGCAGGCGCTGTACACTTGACGCATCGCTCATCAGCGGTGAAGACGACCGAAAGGTCTCAACGCGGTAGGCTCTAGCGGCAGTCGATATGTCTAAATATTTCTCGTCTATCCGTTGCTCATACTGCGGTCCTTTTAATACCGAGACTCCTGGAGTAGAAGTATCAATATAGACGGCATGATCTGGAGAAATCGTCAGCGGAGGGATCGCAACTTTATCACCTATGCAAAGTACCTTCTTCCTCACGATCGAGACGAATTTCCACCCGGCCATCTGCACGTGAGAAGGCTGCGATCTTTCCTGCGTACAATGACAGGATGTGATTGGTGATAGCCTCGACGGACTCGTACTTGAAATATACGTCTGTGTAACCAACATTAGCCACTGTGCGGGGGCTGTACGACACATGCGCAAAATACCATCGATCCCCAATGAGGTGTAAAACCAAGTCGTCTCCGACTCAATGAAGTCGACAGGAATGAACCCTTTTTCCTCCAGCAGATCCATTACTACACCCAGCCTCAGTCAACAATGTCCGTCACAACGGCAAGGTCTCACAAACCCAATTCCATCTGCTTAGCCTTCCCTTCAAACTCCGGCGCAATGTAGCCTGTCGCATCTTCCTTCAGAATCTTCTGCGTTATGTGTGTAGGTTGTGGGCTCGGCGAATGGGAGACGGATGCATCGCTGATGCCATTGAGAGACGGCATGGCGGGAGGTGATATCGTGTAAGTGGACCTCGAGAAGAGGATTTATTTTCTGATGCGAGGAATTAGTATTTGGGTTTGGCAGCTGCATTGCCCTCTTGTGAGAAAAAAACACGGTGGGTTATGAAGGCTCAGCAACGGCTTGCTTGAGCCTAGTGAAGCTTGAGCTTGAGCTTGAGCTTGAGCTTGAAGCTGGGCCGAGACTACCTCACTTGGGGTAGACAACAAAGACAAAGCCCGGTTTATAAAAAGCCAGAGCACATTCTAGTGGTGAAATTGACTTACTTGTTCAACAAAGAAATGTGGAGCTGAAGCTCAGCTCGTCAATCCGGCTGGGTGGTAGTGGTGTGCGAGCGAGCGAGGAGGAGAGGAGCAGAAAGAAGCTCGATGGGAGGGAGGGGAGAGCGGGGGAGGGAGTGCCTGCTTAAATTATTCGGATCGTTTTTGTTTGACAGGCTTCAATATCGCCACTGTTGCGGGGCAGACTGCTCTTTTATAGCAACTTTGATTTTTTGGGATGATGAGGTAATTTGCAGGCAAACGAGGCAAGGGTAGGAGACAAAAGGCAGATCGCACTGATCTAACAGCCTGCTACTACTTCCCTATTTGCTGTTGCTGAGACGGCGCCACTCACGATACTCCACAGGGCCTAGCAGTTCGTGCGGCGTCTAGCGTTCGCTCATCTCCTGGTCACGATCCCACTAGGCCGCTCAACAGCAGCAACGCAACGCAGCAGCGGCACCCAACCCCGCGTGACAACGGACCTCGCAACCATGCGTCCATCTGCCCCGGGCCCCGTTCGTTCGTCATCCGTTTTACTAAGCTTGCATTTCACTCGAACAGGCGCTTCGACTTCTTGGTTTTTTAATTCACTCCCATCGGAAACTCACGATTCTCTCTTGTCTTCAAGCAACAGAAGTTTTGTATTAAGAATGTGCACCGACTGCCGACTGCTATTGGCCGCCACACTGGAGACTAGCCAATCAAAAACAGTATTTCCAGTGGACTTGCGTTACCCCGAAATATCTAAGAGGCATTAACAAATGCCGCACAGTAAAAAAATCCTGGCACCGGTTCTTCAGTATGATGATGACGACTCACATAGCCCTCAACAGCAGCATCCTTTAGGGGAAGGTCGAAATCACTCGAAGTACCACTACCAAGGCCACGAGGACAAAGCCATTCAGCACCGCTCGTCTCGGTAACCGAACTAGACGAGACGACCACCCCCGGATGCCACAACAACGTCCAAGAAAAGCACAACCCCTCAATCGTTGGGATCCAACGAAGTAACTCTGTGATGCGGCGTGCGGTCTGCAATGGTCCGCATTGGGAGCGTTTAATCATTTTTTCGTGAGAACGCAGATCGCAACACCATCCCCAGCCGGCGCTTTCGACAGCGCTAAAGGTCCATTTCCCCAGATTTTGCCAGATTTAGACTTCAGATTCTGGGCTACATATATATGCGGGTGCGAATGGGCCGGTGCCTGAGTTACGACTAAAGAGGGTAAGGTACCTGGTAGGGCAGCGGACGATGGACTCCGACTGCCTACTTAGGTAGTGCGAAGGAAGAAGGCACGAGCAACAGCCTCGTGGCTTCCGCTGACAGGATCGCATGAGTTCTAGCCACTTCAACGATTCTTTCCAACGCCGTAGCACAACGGTCCGTGATACCAAGTACCCGGGTATGGAAGAAATTTCACATTCTAAATTCATTCCAACAAAGGAGTCAGAAACGCAAAAATTGATGAGGTTTTTACGTAAAGCCGCATCAAGGATTTCCTGGAACGGTCAGATGCCATGGATTACACTGATTGCCTTTGGAATTTTTTCAGTGGATTGCGTTTTTTTTCCTCGCCATCACGATCTCGGTCAGGGATCGTATGTAACTATAATCGTGAAGGCTAGGTGGATGCGATATTGTCCCGATGCAGGCACAACGGGGCAGCTTTGAAATGCTGGGGAAAGACAGATTTCCGATCGGATGGGTTCGTCCGCATCTCCAGGAAAGGAGAGGAGGATGACGACAGACGTCTGAAGTAGATACCATCTACTTCAGACGTAGGAGGCAGGCTGATGAAACCCGGTACGACGGACTGGGGAGCGATTTGCAGTCTCGTTCGGAGGAACAAAGCGACAACCGAAACCCTAACCCAGCCCCAGTAAGGTTAACACATCGCCCAAATGGTTAATTTATCATCAGATAAAATGGCTCTTGGTATCGCTGGAATCTAGGTTAGGGTTCAAGCGTATCACCGATTTTCTGGCCGAGTGAGTGGTACTTCATACTTACGGTACCTACACAGGCAAATATTTAGATATACTGTACTGGTCACAGTGGTTCGGACGCAGGTGGGTGCTGACAGGTATTTTCTCATCGGACAGTTGTTGCTGACCGCATTTAGGTAATCGGACACCGTAATGTTGCCGCTGCGAAGCTTTACGGCTGTGGGGACACGGAGGAGCAGCAACCATTATTGACTATTGAAAAGGCACGGCTAGAATGAGGGATATGAAGGATGAACCGGCTGGATGAAGAAATAGTACTCTTGGGTGTTTTAGATAGAACAAATACCATCATGATACCAGTGCTGACAGATCTAACTTATCGGATATTGGCTTCCTGACGCTGACAAGTACATATATTTGGCCGGACGGACACCCTTCTGACTGTTGACGTCCGAACCACTGTAACCAGTACAGTATAGCCGTGTCGTCGTCTTTGCCGCGCATGGATATATCACAATTCTGGCAGGTGATGTCGCGATGCCTCGGCATTTATTGGGCTTTGCCCGTGGTTTAAGGTTTAACAAGTCGGGGTTTTGCGGGGTGCATTGGCGCCAATGATGCGTGTTTTTTTGCAGCTGTTGTGCCTAGCCATGAATTGCGGGGAGCTGGAACTGCCGGGTTCGCCTGAAGAACGACACTTCTGCAACCGTGCGGTCTGGCTCTTCGAGAAGTCCCCGCAATGATGTGCTTCCAGCGATCAACAATTGAATTGCATTGCTTTCCCAAGATGTTGCACTTGCACTTGCGGTTTCCCTTCCATGAACTTAGCACATATCATTCAAATCAATTTCCTTTTGTCTGAAATAACCTAAACTCTCCCTCCCTCTTCTTCTTCTCCATCCTCATTCCCCTTCACCTTCGCCAACATCTACCTAGATGAAGGTGTGGGTCTACTACTTCCATTCATTCGCCACGCATAGCCAGCTGTTTGATGACCTCCGTTTGCATATCCGATCGAAGACCGGCCAGCCCGTCTTTTTCACCTTCACCGGCCCCCATTCACATATGAGCTCACAAAATCTGCATCCATAAACTTTACTTACCTTCGTTCCTTCTTCTCCTTTCGCGTGTAACAATGGACAATTGGAATCCGGGGTGCAGCTAAGACAAACGAAGGGATGCCGAGCATATCGGAGAGTTCGTTGTGTGCTCAAACAACAACAGTAGGCAACCCAGAAATAAGCAAATATAAAAGTTACCATAGACAAAACAAAACCGGAACATTACGGTTCATCATCATTTATCGACGGCCCTCTGGTACCAACAACACATCATTATATGTACCTCCCCCTCCCTCTTTTCCTTCCATCCAATCCCCATTCTGTGTTCCCCTCAGTCGTCCTGCCGGGTGCTTTTCTTATGGTTTATCTATCTCCCACCCCGAAGCGCAAGCACCAAGTGCAACGTGGCGCCTCCTTCGAGTTGGTAGTCGCTCGCGGCTTTGTCATCGGCCCTGCAGTGTCGTCTGTCAGCTACGGACAAGTCGAGTAGTAGGATAATGGGAGGGGGAACATTTGCTTTCCACCGAAAATCAGGCGCTGCTGGACAGGCGGAATTCCCTCCTTCTCTTCGACACGTTCTTTGATCTTGGAGACGAGGTAGTGCGGCTCGATGTCGAGCTCGATCTCTTTCCCGGTGAGGGTTCTGACTCTGGCTGGGAGTTAGTATTGTTTGTGAGGTCCAGGAGCTGAGCTGCAAGGGAAAAAGTGAGGAAGCGAGGGGGAGAGGCTAGCTAGCTTACTTGATGAGCATCGTATCTGTGTTACTATCGGTTGCAGTGTCGGAAAGTGTAAGAGCTTTGAACGCGAATGTGAGGTCTAGCGGTGGTCGCGGTGGTGGTGATGTTTGCGTTTTGGCGGTGGGGAAAAGTAGGTGGTGGTGAGTGTGAGCTTTCGGTCGGGGTGCCGCGCAAGGAGGGGCGGCTGAAAGGTGGGGTGTCGTTGTCCCTGCAGGTGTTCTTGGCAGTCGGTCGTCGGCAAGGTCAGGCGAAGGGAGGGAAAGTTTGGGATCGCGCATTCAATCTGCACGTTTGTTAGGACTCGACTACGTGTTCTATGATCTTTGATCAAACTCTGGAAGTCGAGATATGGACAAGTATATTCAGGAAGATTCTCTGCGCGCGGTTTCAGGGTTAGGGACCGAAATTGTACCCCCACTGGTTCCCCCAATCCTGAACCCTTGGTTGGGGATCTGTTTTTAGATCCGATATTTAGCTTAGATAGTCCAGTCTGGAATGTAAAAATACTCCGGCTAGATTGTCCCAGGTTTTACTGACCATTTAGAGAGTACAGGGGAGGGATGGAATGCAGGGTCTGTATCGTCGAGGGGAATGTATGGAGTCAACATCGATCCTGATATCTACAGCAACATCTCTTATATTACAGTAACGTGCTTTGGATCATGTACTTGTTCCACAGAGCCATCGCCTCTACTGTTCCCACTCGATATAACCTTAGGTATTCTTCGTAAATATCATGCCACCACCGCTCTCCAGTGTCTTGTAAAAGTCGTCACAATCCCAACGACTGCGCTTGTACTTCAACCCATTGTTCCGAAGCAGCCAGATGCGCCGGACTATGCTAATGGTGGCCAGTAAGATAGGGATCTTGGCTGGCCAAATATGCTGCAGGTTTATAGTCTGACCGGTCTGTAGATATCTATCAGTAGTCCAATAGGTGGTCAAATAGGATGTCGAAAACTGACGCAGATAACGCGAGCGGATGAGAAACCCATGAGACCACGAGAAATACACGGATACCTGCAGATCGGTACAGGTTGATGCACATGCTGCGTGCATATGAAAGACGCCGACGATGTAAACAGTCACCTGCAAAATCTGTGGGTATCTGCAGGCCATCGGAGCTTTGGGTGTCCGAACTTTATCTGGCCAGTCCGCCAACCTGGGCCGCATGGCATACTGCTCCGACCTCTCTATCCCAGGATCCGTATTACGTCCGTGACGTGCTTCTCGGCGTCTATCATCATAGCTGCCAGCAACAGGGTATTACATGCTCCCAGCAGCGTGGTGATATCGCTATGGTTATGCAGGTCTGACACCCAAAGATGCACAGAACCAGAGACTGCGTAGACTCTGCACAACCTCTCGATATATATCTGCAGCAGGACCCTTCAGATCCGGGCGGTTCCTTGTCAAGCCGATAAATTGATTCGGCTGAGGATGCATGGAGTCGGTGTAGGACGCGAGGCTCGTAGAATGTCTTTCAAACTGGGCAGAAAAATCGTATATACGCCCGCGCTTCTCGGTTTTATACCTGCGGCTTCTTTCCGCCTTATTGAGGCCGAACCCTTGAAAACCGTCTAACTTTTTGACTCAATGCCTTGGTGACCCGCGGATTCGGGTTCTGCTAACCTTGGGGGTGGTTCGCCAGGCGGACCATGTGAGGTTTTTCCAACAAGCACATAATCATGGCTCACAAATTGCATTGCACCTTCTTGGCTTCCACTGCGTCAAGCCACATAAGTATAGATTGGCATCGCAGTTTGTCTAGGCTAGGCTCGCTATTTTTCCAAACTTCTCACCTAAGAGTCTAGTAAGATCTACAGTAGAGAGCAAATTTTCTTCGCCGAGAATTTTGAAAACCACGACGTCCAATGTAGCTCGACGAGATATCAGTCTGGCTACCTAAAGAAGTACTCACAGACCACCATGCAGAGTATATCCCTAGTACTCGGGCTTTAGGATCGCATAAATCCGAGCAACAAGGGAAAATACGGCGTTAAGTGTAATTAATAGAATTTAGATGCTTGTGGATGTTTAATAGATACTAGGACTTACAATTGACCTCTCGATCCGTTTCATCTAGGGGAATATTGAGAATCTCATCGGCGTCTTCCCTCATGTTAGGTCCAAACAGTACTTCTAAAGTTAATTAGTATAGCTCACCTCCTGTAGCCAAATTGAAATGTGGGTAGAGCATAGAGTACATGCACTTCCTGCATTCATGGCTAACTCCTATGGTCTTGCACCCCAAAGAAAATGATGCCGGAATGGCCCGATACTACTCGACCCCACGAGATCGTGCAATCTATTGCGATCACCAGAAGGATATCTATGTACTACCTGATGAATTGGCACCTCCGGCCCGCCGCCGCCCCCCAGATCCGTCTGTATCATACATTCATCCCTCGCGGGTCTTTGTCCGCCCTTTATACTACCCTACCTTTTAATCCCTTAACCTATCAGATCGGGAAACAGTCCTAGATCGATATCGTGGGGGGCTGATGAAAATTTTTACCGCCAAACGCCTGGCTTAAGCAATTTTCCGAACACCCAGCAGCCGATCGATCCGCAGATTTACAGACTAGGGAGATAAAGGCCAATAAGATCCTCCGTTGTCATACATTGGTTGGTAAGTATCAACTACCGGACAATCTGAGTTGGCCTACAACTCATCTCCCATTCTGTTTTTCAAGTTCGCTCCAACTGGCACGTGCACTCGCTGATTGGTAGTTAATGACCGACCCTCCTCCTTGCCCCCTTTCCTGCTTTGGTTTGCTATAATTAGTTACCATGAATATACTGAGTTCCCTGTTATCTACTAATAAGCACCGGCTTGCAGATTTCTACAGACCGGGCAGGCCGATCCCGCGGATCTTTGGGCCGCCCGAGTCTCGGGTTCACGGCATAGACCGGTACAGACCGTCAGGATATCTGACAGGATTCGCTGGCTGAATGAAGTGTATATCCCAATCGGACGGGTTGTAGAATCGATGCTACAGGACAGCTAACGACTATTGCGCTCGACCTATGCAGGAAGAAGGAACATTGTATCCGCACTACGGTAACTGAAATAATGTTGAGGTCACTACATTTCTCTTTACTACTTGAGTCCTCTTCTGCCATGACGCGCATAAACAGCGCAAGAATACGTTTGCGGAAGTGGTTGCATTTCTCTCAACAGATGATGGGCGTCGTGCGAAGTATATTCAGCGACTTCGACATGTCCATCAGTTTTTGTAGCATCACGTGTCGATAGGGAGCTTTTCATACTTCTCGATAAATAGGACGAAGGTATCGTCATTGCCGCCAACATGAACCATCTTCTCATCATCTCCAACAATGTGGATATCAAGAGACTGATGGATATGATGTCTAAGATGTACGATCTTTGATGCGTTTCACTATACCTTCGTATGAGCGTCGGGCACAATCGGGAGGATCACTTGATCGATATCTATTAGCATAGCTACATTGACCCAATCTCAGAGAAGTTCAACATGGATAAAGCTAAACCAGTTGTGACACAGCCCCATCAATACTGAAAGCCGGGTCAAGTATGTTTAGTTACTAATCACGCAAGTCTGATGGAGGAAGATTTCTTCTAGAACGACGTCTTCCATTCAGGACGATCAACGGGTTTGGGGTAAAAGGAAAGGGTATAGTTAGCTGTGAGATTTAGGTGGGGATAAATACTATCTCTTTGGAGAACAAGCTTGAGAAATGGGATAGTTGAATTGTCTAATACTTACCTAAGTACCTAGGTACCTGGGTATGTAGTTTGAGCTCGGGGATGAGAAAGCAATCATAAGAGCCTCGCCAGACGGCTGGTAGGTGGAGTAGCTATGGCTAGGATTTACTCAGCACTTTGGTTAGGGCTTCTCCCTGGGCCGTAACAAGAGCTGGCCTTTCACAACCCGCCTCTAAACCTGCAAACAAGAAACTGGTATACGGGAATTCTTGAGAGCTAGAGCGATCAAAAAAAAGTCCTCTTATGAGTGAGGTATGCAAAGAACAGAATAGTAGAGGGGAGAAGCGAAGGGGGAAGTCTACTACTTACTATCAAGGACAAAGATCTCATTCAAATAAGCAACGAAGTGGTAAGACGGGTGTATGAATTGATGCTTGGTAGAGGAGGAAGTAAATGAGCCCCCATTCACAAAGTCACCATAAGCAGAGTATTCGTTCGTATACCAATACTGCACAACAGCAAGGGGGAGGAGGAGGAGTACTCAAAGCCACATACTATCACTCGGTCTCATCAAATATTTTAGTTCTTAAGTTATCAGTTTTATGGGATAAAAATAATAGTGCGTAAACTCGGTGATAAGAGAGAGTGTGGTATTAAGTTTAATAAGGTTCGAATAGCTATAGATATCTAGCTGGTATTAGGGGCCTGTAATTTCACACTGATTGCACTCCGCTTCAGGTCTTTCGGTCAGTCTTGTTCAGTAAAACAAACCCCACCGTTCTTCTCTTGTAGCTAAGTTTATACGGCGTGTGCTTTTCATAAGAGTATTAAAAGTCTGAGGTTTGCCTGATGAGACTGCAATTAAGCCTTCTTGCTGGTTGTGCACTCTCGGCTAAGCGATCCGTCGTGGGCATCATCATATCAGAAGCTGAGCGATACGAAAGGCGGTGAAACATAGGTGCCTGCGTCTGTCAGCGTCATGCAAATTTCGATAAGCATTGCATCTGCTGAACTCCAATAAGAATGAGAATGTAATATAGAGAAAGTGCCCCTTATCACCCATGGTCCTGGCTATTTGAAGACGAAAACTGTAAACGAGGGCCGTTTGATCTGGACATTAAAAGGCTTGGCTTTGTATTAGGCGGTTTTCGGTTAGTCGTGGCACGGATCCGGTGTGGCAGTTCCATGTCTGAGCTCCGCCTCATCATGTCAGAATAGGCACGACACCTCAATACGCACAACCATCAAGACTCACCACTTCACTCCCGCCCATCGCTCGATCTCTCCCCTTCAGCGTTTCTGCTCTCTCCGAGCAGATACCCCTTTCCGACTCCCGGTATTAGTCTCGTACTTTACACTCTCGGACTGCGCTGCGTTATCTCGGTACGCGCATATCATCAGCCATGAACACTACCGCAGCGGTGGCAGCTGCAGACAATGATAGCGGACGATGTGATCTCCTGGGACCATTTGGTAGGGTTTGCCCGTCTGCCCACGGAGCAGGCTGGGAGATATTGTAACGGGAGCTGATGCGCAGCAGCACTGTTTGTACAGGGAGCCCTTGGAGCCCTCGCACTATTAGTTTTGCTATGGAAACGGTCCCGAGAACATCCACAGCGGCCCTTGCTGATATGGTGCGCGATTTCTTTTTCTGGTGTTTGAGACGGCAGGGAGAACTGATGTGGTGCTAGGTTCATGGATGTTTCGAAACAAGTGATAGGGAGCGTCTTGGTTCATCTGGCAAATCTGATTCTCTCCATGTTGTCGTCGGGGACGTTTACTACCGAACCATCGCCTGCATCTCTTGAGGCAGTAACGAGATTGGTACTGCGAAACGAGGGTGGCGGGAAGAACGGTGGAGATGATGGCTATCACGCGAATCCTTGCTCCTTTTATCTCCTCAATCTCGGTATTGATGTATGCACTCGTTCTCCTGCCAAATGGTTTCAATTATTGACGGGGTGCTGTAGACTACGTTAGGAGTTGTGATACTAATATACGCTCTTCGATTACTACACAAGTTTGTCGAGTTATGTCCAATTCCGGGTCTACGCACAGGAGTAACATCTGGCTACTACGGTGAACCACCAAAATGGTCATATTGGATGAAGCAAGCTTGCATCTACTTTGCTGGCCTAATGATCATGAAGTTTATTGTGTGGATCATCTTTGCGCTGTTTCCCTGGCTTGGGAGGGTCGGCGATTTCCTGCTCTCGTGGACTGAGGGTAATCGACGCCTGCAGGTCTTCTTCGTCATGTTTGTTCGTGGCCAATACCCCCGTAGTTTGTTGTGGTGCTGATTCTGTAGTTCTTTCCTCTCGTCATGAACGCCTTCCAGTATTACGTCATCGACTCCTACATCAAGCACAAAGACCCTTCCCTCACTTTCCTCAGAGACGGCGCACCCATCGACGACGAACCAGATCTACACCACCCTAGACAACCCTTCAACTTTGGTGAAGACGACTCGGACTCTGACCTCGAAGATAGCTCCAAGGGTTGCCTCTTTCCAGACAGACCGATCCCGAAACCCACGAAAAAGCAGTCAAGCCAGTATTCGGTGGAGTACAATCCTGATTATGATGATGCGGGTAGCGAGCATCGAGGATCCCCTGAAAGCGGATACTTTAGAAATGGAAGAAGCGTGAGGAAGGCACCCACTGTGGGGAGCCATAAGAGCAGAAATTCTAGTATGATGTTACTCCCGGGCAGTAGAGGACCTAGTACTCCCGGGTATGCAGATGAGGACGGAAGTATTGGTGGACGGAGTGGGCCGTTTAGGCCAGTTTTCGGGGATGATGATAGTACACTTGTTAACCGTGACGATGAGCGGTAATTGTTGGATATGGATAGATTCGGGTTATATATGCGTGTGGTTGGTGAAGCGGGTACCTCCACACTTGTCTGATGCTTAGTTTTGCTTGTTTACTCATTTTGCTGGTGTGACTGACTTGATGCTTTCTGTACGTGCGTTTGGGGTTTTTCTTTTGGTCGTTTTGGGGTTTCTAGCTATGTTTGTGGTTGGTGTTTCTTTTGCTTTCTTTGCATATTTTGAGAAGAGATTTAACTGCGTATGGGCTTTAGTACTGAATTGGTCAATTAAGGAGTTAGAGTAGAGTATACTTAGTATTGGATGGATGGCTGACTCCATTGCTCATGAACTCTTGGAGCTATGCTCAAGTGAAAACCCGAGTAGAATCAAGTAGGGTAAATTTAGGTTCGGAGCCACCACCCGCCACCCCCGCTAATAATGTGCGTCATATCAGAGGCGCGAGAGAGTTCTGACCTTACACCACCACCAAACATCACAATGAAACAACGTTTCTCCTCTCTCGATCTCCAAGTAAGCAATTCTTTTCCACATCGTCCCTTTAAAGACTTAACTCTAACAGAACCCAGATAATATCCCATGAACTCTCCACTACTATCGTCGGATACCGTCTCTCCAATATCTATGGCCTCACATCCCGCATCTTCCTCCTCAAATTCGCAAAGCCGGATAACAAACACCTTGTCGTTATCGACTCAGGCTTCCGAGTGCACTTGACCTCCTTCACGCGCGAGATCTCCCCGACGCCTTCCTCGTTCACCTCAAAGCTCCGGAAGTATCTGCGGACGCGGAGGTTGACTCAGGTGCAGCAGCTGGGCGTGGACCGCGTGCTGAAGCTGACGTTTTCCGATGGCCTCTACCACCTCTTCCTCGAGTTCTTTGCTGGCGGGAATGTCATCCTTACAGATGCGGAGATGAACATGCTGGCGGTGCTGAGGATTGTGCCGCCTGGAGAGGACGGAACGGGCGAGTGCAAGGTCGGCGCGAAATATGATGACTCGGGAAAGATGAAGAGTGGTCCGGTGACGAAGGAGAGGGTTGTTACGGCGCTGCAGGAGGCAGTGGAGGAGGGGAAAGCGGCGGCAGAGGAGAAAGGGGCACCGAAGATCGGGAAGAAGCCTCAGAAGAAAAAGAAAAAGGTTGTCAATTCCTTGAAGAAGGTGCTGGGGGCAAAGTTATCCGAATTCTCGCCGGTGCTCATCGAACATGCGTTGCTGGGCGTGGGGGTGGATCCAACGGTTAAGGCTGAGCAGGTGATGGAGAATGAAGAGATATTGGTGAAGGTGTTGGAGGCATTTAGGGAGGCGGAGGGGATAATAAGAGAATTGACGGAAGGGGAGGGTGTTAAGAAGGGGTATATTATAGCTAAGCTACCACGGGATCCATCTACTCAGGTTGCTGCGCTGGAGAAAAAGGAGAAGGAAGCGATGGCTTTTGGGTGTACGGAAGCTGTTGAGACAGAAAGCCCGGGGAAGGTCCAAGAAGAGGGCGAAGCAAAAGGATTGGTCTTTGATGATTTCCATCCCTTCTCACCCCGACAGTTTGCAGGAGCACTTGGGGTGAAGACACTGGAGTATAAAGGATTCAATAGGACTGTGGACACATTCTACTCTTCTATTGAGGCTCAGAAACTGGAGTCCCGGCTGAAGGAACGAGAGATTGCTGCCCAAAAGCGCCTCGAGGCCGCACGGAACGATCATCAAAAACGGGTTGAGGTTCTGAGAGACGCGCAAGATCTCAATATCCGTAAGGCTCAGACTCTGGAAACAAACTCTTCCCGAGTCGAGGAAGCGATTGCTGCTGTGAACGGCCTCATCGCCCAGGGTATGGATTGGGTACAAGTGGCGCGCCTTATCGAGGGTGAACAGAAGAGGGGAAATGCTGTTGCAGAAATTATCCAACTGCCTCTTAAACTTTATGACAACACCATAACGCTCAAGCTTCGGGAAACAGAGTTCGAAAATAATGATGTTGGATTTACCGGCTTCAGCGATGATGAAGACGATGAGACAGATGAAGAACGAGAAAAGACCGATGACCAAAGCGCAGAGAAACCTCTCTCTATTGACGTTGATCTCTCTCTTTCTGCATACGCCAACGCTGGAAGCTACTATGACCAAAAACGAACCGCCGCTGAAAAAGAAACTAAGACTCTAAAATCCTCCGCTAAAGCCCTCAAATCGACAGAGCGAAAGGTTGCAGCTGATCTCAAGAAAGGCCTTAAAACAGAAAAGCAGCTCCTTCGTCCAGTGCGGAAGCCACTGTGGTTTGAGAAGTTCCTCTTCTTCATCTCGAGTGATGGATACCTTGTCCTTGGTGGCCACGACGCACAGCAGAATGAATATATTTACAAGCGGCATTTCCGTCGGGGAGACGTGTACGTTCATGCGGATATCAATGGTGCGGCCTCAGTAATCGTCAAGAATAACCCTGCCACTCCTAATGCGCCAATTCCTCCGTCTACACTTCAGCAGGCGGGAGCGCTCTCTGTTGCTACTAGTCAAGCGTGGGATTCGAAAGCGGTGATGTCGGCTTGGTGGGTCGGATTTGAGCAGGTCTCGAAGACTGGACCGACTGGGGATTATTTGGATGTTGGGATTTTTAATATTAAGGGCAACAAGAACTTTTTGCCACCGGCGCAGTTGGTGATGGGGTATGGTGTGCTGTGGAGGGTGGGCGAAGAGAGTAAGAAGAAGCATGTAAAACATAGGATTGAGGAACAGAAGGAGCAGAAGGAGGAGGCTGCTGAGGAGGATGTGGCGGGAAATGATAATCAAGAGGGACAAGCGGAGGCGAATGAGAATGAGGAAGACAGCGACGATGAAGAATTCCCGGATGCTAAACTGGAGTCTGATGATGACGAGGGGGCATTCCCGAATGCTAAAATAGAATCCGCAGACGAAGCCGAACAGCAGAACAACGATGTCGACTCAGAATTAGAAGCAGAAAATGAGCCACCGAAGATCGAGGATAGACTCAACCTGAACCCAACATCCCCACAACCAGATCCCTCCCCCCCTCCAGTAAGTGGGGCATCTTCCTCCGGACGCCGCTATCTATCCGTAAAGCAACGCCGCGATCTTAAAAAGGGAAAATCCATCGACACCCCCACATCCTCCGCAGCAGGCTCCCGCGAACCTAGCCGCTCATCAACCCCCAGTCAAGTATCAGCACCAAAACCTGCCCCTCTTCCTCGCGGCAAGAAATTAAAAACCAAGCGAGCCGCTGCAAAATATGCTCACCAAACCGACGCGGACCGCGAACTCGCACTGTCTCTCCTCGGCGTCACATCCGCCCAGAAAGCCGTGGAAGAAAAGTCCGGGGAAACACCCAAAGAAACCCCAGAAGCACGGAAAGCACGACTGAGGGAGCAGCATCAGCGCACACAAGCTGCTGGACTCGCGGAGGAAGCGAAACGTCATATTCAGCGGGACATCGACGAAGAAGAGGACGAGATTGCAACTACACCGCTGGACGCACTGATCCCGGATCCGTATGATGATGATGTAGTGCTAGATGCAATCCCGGTGTGTGCACCTTGGGGCGCCATGGGTCGGTATAAGTGGAGAGTTAAGATGCAGCCCGGAGCGCAAAAGAAAGGAAAAGCGATCCGTGAAGTGTGGAATTCCTGGATCAATCCCAGTGAGAAGAGAGGCGGTGGCATGAAGGGTGTCGAAAAGGAGTTGGTGGGGGCGTGGAAAGAGTCCGAGTGGGTTGCGTGTGTGGGTGTGTCTAAGGTCAAGATTTTTGGGGGTGGAGGTGGTGGTAGGGATGAGAAGAAAAAAGGAAGTGGCGGGAAGGGTGGTGATAAGAGGGGGAAAGGAAGTAAGAGGTAGCGCAGAGTAGGGGTTTTAAGGGGTGTTGTAGATAGGCACTTACAATCACTATGGCCACCATATCATTGAGACAAATCATCATGAATTGAGTAACATAAACAAATCAAAAACGGCAAAAATGCTAAATATTCCAGAAAACCAAAAATCTCCAATCTGTTCATCCCCTATCCCCATCCACCTATTCCTAAATCCTAGATGTAGCTACAGAAGTTCCATCCACTTTTTTTTCGTCGATTGTCATTTTCCGCCTTTTTTTTTGTAGTTATTAGTTTAGAAAATAAAAAAGATAAAAAGGGTATTAAAAGTTGTCATCCCAAAGAAAAGCCGTTGCCCAAAAAGAAAAGCCGTGTTCATAAAAAAGCCGTTGCTCAAAAGAAAAGCCGTATCCAAAGTAAAAACTCGCCACCCATCCTAATAAAAAAAAAAGAAAACCTCCAGACTCCTTGATCCATCTAATCATAACTATAGAGTTACCTTTCATCAACGCGTCTCTTCTTCTCAACATTCGAATATCTCGTAGGTGTTGACGGTTCCTCATCGACATCCATATCTCTTTCGACCAAGCGAATCGTCTGTTCCGGGATCCTAGGCATGGGTGGAGGTGACTCCTCCCTCCTCGTCTTCTCCGGGGTGGTCCTCGGGGAATGATCCGTGATGGGCGTCAATCTACTAACCTGCTGCTGCTTCCCCAATTCCTCTCTCCAGCCGGCGACGGAACTCATGCTCGCGGAGCTGCGCATAGAGCTTCTACTCTCGCTTCTGAGTTGTGGACGGTTCACGATCACCACCATCTTTGATACTACTTCCTCGACGTGGTAGTCCTCGCCGTACTCATTGCCACGGCGGATAATGAGCGGAAAGAGCACAAGCTTCACCGATGCATTTTCGCGTTCAAGATCGAGGTCGGAGATGATGTTCTCGGTGCCAAGGGAGCGCATCCGCGAGGAGTCGAAGAAGACTGTGTTGGAAACCTCGCCGTGATCGTCGTACTCGGGGCGCGGCGCACGGAGCATAACGTATTCCGCGCGCTGGGTGCGCATTTCGATGGCGAGCGTGACAGTGCGGGAGAGGAGTGCGCGGAGCGTGCCGATGACGGTAGCGATGTGTGTAGGTGGCACTGGGAGGAGGAAGTTGAGATGTCGCATAATTTCTGAGAGGAGGTTTTCAGTCTCGGAGGTGAGGCGGGAGCGGAAGGAGGCGCGTTGGGAGAGGAGGGTGAGCGTTGTTGCCCGCCATTGGTGAACTGCGCCTGGTGCTCCTGTGGGGAAGTTAGGATTTGATACAATGTGGGGAGAAATGAGTGGATACATACCAACTTCTGCTAGCGTTCTTTCGAGAGAGAGAAGTTTTTGTCGCTCCTCTACTTCGAGCCCAAAGAGGTATCGTGTAAACACAAATTCCCAAATTAGACGCATCATAATCGCCGTTAACGGCTGCGGTCGTCGAGACTCATCTTTTAGCATCCTTCTGACTCCACGGTCATCCAACATAACGTTTTCAAAGCGTTCCTTGACAGCATCATCTGTGACTCGATGCACATGAACACACTTCTTTCCGGCCGAAAACCTGGAGAACTCATCACACCACTTTTGAACATCCATGAAGAGGACGTTGGCAGAGGTCGCGAAGTGAGCGGAGTCTTTGATGTCAAGGTATCGGTTGGACTGACGAGCCATGACCTTACGTTCGAGACTTTTGACTTCTTCACGTGCCTTTTGGAGTTCGGCGCGGAGGAGTGCGAGTTGGGCGTCCTTTTGCTCAACCTGAGCGTGGATGGCATTTTCGGCACCTCCCTGGATCTTTGAGAACTGTGCTTGAAGCTCGGAATGCTCCCTTGAAAGCTGTAGGAGCGCTTCCTGTTTCTGCTCGTAACGTGAGGAGAGGTTTCCATAATTCTGTTTGTACGCTGCTTGCAGGGAAGTGTTGGTTTGGGAGAGGGATTCGTTAGTGTTGGTGAGCCTCTCGACTTCCTCTTGATACCACGCTAGCTTCTTGTTCAACTCCTCGATCTGGCTATTTTTATCCTGTAGCACTTGGTTGGCGGCCGTAATCTTGTCGGTAAGGGCAACCGTCGATTGCTGGTGGATAAGTTTTGCCTCGGCGAGAGACTTCTCTAGATTTGCTTTCTCCTGGACCAGAGTTGAATTGTCGGCTCCCAGAGTTTCCACTTTTTGCTCAAGGTCCATGAGTTTCAGACTCTGCCGCCGGCGGATGGAAGGAGGACGAGTTGGGGAGGAAGGCTCTGGGGGACGTTCACCCCATGCTTCAAGGACCCCATCGCGGGTCTTGTCTTGTGCCTTCCCATTGCGATCCGGCGTCGTGTACCGCTCGCCAAAGATGAGATGTTCCGACGATGTATTTGGGGAATCCAGCTGGGACCCAACACGTTTGAGAGGTGGCGGGGCAGCCGAGCTGCGCTCACCGCGTTTAAGGACTTGCATTTCGGGCGGGCGAGAAGAGGAGATTGTGGTCCTAGCGCGGCGCGGAACGTCGGATTGAAGTCTTTGGAAAAGGTTCTCGGTTGTGATGAAGCGGCCCGCGAGCTTGCGGGAAGTGTTTGCGAGCTCCGAGCTAGTGGGAGGCAGAGTCTGGTGTTGCTGCTCTTGGTCGGCGCGGAAATATGAGTTCTCAGAGACAGTGGAAGATACTCGCTTGAGGCTCTTGAGAATTGGATGTTCAAAAAATTCTTGTCTTTCTTGTTCCGGGGATGGGGTGAAACCCTCTTCGCGGCGCTCAGAGATTGTCGGAAGGTCCGGACGGAGGGAGAAAGAGCTGCGAGTGGGAGAGACGATGGGAGAGCGGTTTCTCTGGCTAAGTTCGAAATCGCTGTGGCGACGAGAGAGCTGGTATTCCTGCCCACTATTGTCCGATTCGCCACTGTTCGTGAATGGATCTGAAAATGGACCGCCAAAGAGGGACTGATATGTCTTTTTCCTAGCTCCTTCCTTGGTCTGTTCTTCTTCGTTGCTTGAAGGTGAGGTGGCGAATTGCGGTGTGTCGTTGTCAAAGAGGATGGAATCGTGCTCCTTAGTCTCCGAAAACTCACTATGTGCGGACCGAAGGGAGTCGGTTGATGCCTGCAGGTGGAGATTGGGTCGACTTTGGATGCTGATCTCAATCGAGTCACGGCGTCTGCTTTCTCCTGGCACCCGGCGGACAGAGACTTTGTAGCCTGGGTCAGCTTCTACCGATACTAGTACGTTCTCCTCGTCCTCGCCGGATGTGGAAGTGGTTGTAGTAGCAGTGGTGGAACTATCTCGCCTCCCCGGTAGCTTACCAAATTCCTCGGCGGCGGGTGTGGGTTCCTCTTCTTGGCCAAGTGGTCTGGATTTAGACGGCTCAGGAGTTGGCGATGATGCTGCAAAATTCTCATATTAGCTGCTGCTAAAGGACCAATTACATTGCATGACTTACCGGTAACAGGTGATTGGGTGGCAGTAGGCTCAGATTGTTCTAAGGTGGGAGAAAAAGAAGAAACAGAAGTAGAAGGTTTAAGTGGGGAGGGTTGTAATGGTAATAGAGGTGAAGTGGTGGAAGCCTCTTGGAGGTCGTCCCCAACAAGAGGGACTCCTCGCGGGGAGTGTGACTTTTGTGAAAGATCGAGTGGTGGTGTTGAAGGGGATGGGTGTGTTTCTGCGGGTGATTGTGTCTCGAAAACCGGCTCCTCTTGGAGGTGAGCGGGTTCGAGGGAAGATGTAGGTGGTTCGCGAACGGTGGGTGATGTGTGAAAGTGTTCAGGTGTGGTGGTAGTAGTGGTGGTGACGGCTGCAGTGGATGTTTCGAGTTCCTCAGTTTCGAGCTGTTTCTGTTTTTGCGTGCTGCTGCCACGGTGAATAATTTCCTCAGCGTTATCAGTATGGGTTGTGGGTTGTGGAAGTGGTGGTGATTGTGATGTAGTTGTTTGTTCCTTTGGTGATACTGATGTCGCGTCCTCGGAAATTGTAGCAGATGTGAGTAATTCGTTTTCAGAAACATTGAAGGAAATATTCGACCCGTCATCTAGAGTAACACCGACATCCTCCTTTTCCTGGTCCGACTAACATACACTGTCAGGAATCTCTGCGACAAGAGGGGAGGGGCAGGGGTCAAGGTGGCCGATTCCCACATTAAAATATGGAGGCGGAAGCTCATCAACCGTCTCAAGATCCAATGCTAACAATCTTCTGTCAGCAAATGGTGAGAGGGGGTTCGTCGGGTTACCCACCTTTCTCAGAAGGCATCTCATATTCTGAAGACTCGAATCCATCTTCAGATGCTGACACAACTTCCTCTTCTTTCTTATTCCTAGCCTGATTCCAATCTTCTTTAGCCTCCTCTTCTTTCCTCTGCCTCTCCAAGTGGGTAAAAACTGTTTCATCAAATTCATCAAGATCCACCTCAAAGGCTTGTACAGGTGACGCGGAAGCCGCTGGTGTGATAACGACCGGTGAAGCTCCAAGTAAATCAGCAGGATCAAGGACCTCTTCTAGTTCTTTGGTCTTTGGTGGGTCTTGCTTTTGCTGCTGGGTTGGTAACGCAACCCCTTGGCCCTTGTCTGATACCTCGCTCGCGTAGCTCACTGTACGAGTAAGACGGTCGAAAGGGTCATTGATCTTTGATACACGGGACGTGCTGGTGAATGCAGAAAGCAGACCGACACCGCCAGATTCGTTGTCTCCTGGAGAGAGTACCGAAGGTGGCTGAGCGGTCTTCCATACTTTGGTCCAGAAAGATGACTTTTTCTTAGGCGCTTTTTCTTCTCTGCGACAAGTTAGTTGGGATGCAACAGGTATGAAGCTCGGGATTCGTACCCCTTCTGTGTCTCTTCAACAATGACAACTGGAGCAACTGATTCCTCCGCTTCTTCCTTGACTATTTCCGTCTCCTCTCTCTTCTCTTTCCCTTTACCTTCCATCTCTACGATAGCCCCTGACTCAAAATAAACGTCGCTTAGCGGCTTTCCGATTTCCTTCGTCTCTTCCTCCACAACCTCACGTGACGTCACAAAATCTTTAAAACTTTCTTCCGTCACAACCTTTTCCACGTCTGTGGCCACCTTTCTTGCCGCGCGCTGCCTCTGCTTCGAAAGCTTCCCACTCGGTGCAGCTGACGACACCTCAGATAAAGGTGGCGGAGGTGGAACAGTGTCGACAATAACTGACTCTGCAATCTCAATATCATCTCTTTCAGATGCTTCAGTTACAAGTTCAGTTGGTAGAATCTGTTCAGTCTGGTCCTCCTCGACCTCCACGAACTTCGGTAACGACATCTTTCTCTCGAGAAATGCAACCGGCGACATAGGCAATGGCGGTAGCTCAGCAATATTTACTCGGAACTCGTACGGCGAGCCTGGAGTACTAAGCGGCAGCTCCTTCTCGGTTGGTTGGGGGCCAAAGGTTGGAGAGTTCCAGGGACTGAGCGGAAGCTCGGGTACATCTTTCGGCAGGAGTTGTGACAACTGGTATGGAGAGCCGGGCTTGCTGATGGGAAGGCTAACTTCTTGAGGTCGAGGTCCGAGGGTTGGGGAGTCCCATGGGCTGTACGGAAGCGCGGGAATGTCTGTAGGCAAGATATCTGCTAGCCAATAAGGAGATCCGGGTGTGCTTTTTGGCAACACCGTCTCCTGTGGCCGAGGGCCGAGCGTTGGAGAATACCAAGGGCTGCTTGGAAGCTCTGGAACATCTCTCGGTAGCATATCCGATAACGAGTATGGTGAACCTGGCTTGCTAGCCGGAAGGTCTATCTCTTGTGGGCGTGGACCAAGTGTTGGAGAATACCAAGGGCTGCTTGGAAGCTCTGGAACATCTCTTGGTAGCATGTCCGATAGTGAGTATGGGGAACCTGGCTTGCTAACGGGCAAGTCTATCTCCTGCGGGCTTGGACCAAGTGTTGGCGAATTCCATGGGCTCAAAGGAAGCTGTGGTAGCTTGAGAGTGTTTACATCAGGAAGAAAATACGGCGAACCAGGAGTGCTCATCGGAAGTTCCTTATCTTGTGGCTTTGGGCCTAGCGTTGGTGAGTACCACGGACTAGGCGGCAACGCGGGAAGGTCATTCGTAACCTCCGGGAGTAGATATGGCGAATTTGGTTTGCTAATTGGTAGCACCGCTTCCTGTGGCCTCGGGCCGAGCGTCGGAGAATGCCATGGACTGGACGGCAATGCGGGAAGATCATTTGCAACCTCTGGGAGTAGGTACGGTGAGTTTGGTTTGCTGATTGGCAGCACCGTTTCCTGTGGGCGTGGGCCAAATGTTGGAGAATGCCATGGACTGGGCGGCAACGCGGGAAGATCTTTCGCAAGCTCCGGAAGCAGATATGGTGAGCTTGGGTTACTGATTGGCAGCATCGTTTCCTGTGGGCGAGGGCCAAGTGTAGGGGAATACCATGGCGACGCAGGCAATTGTGGAAGACTCTTTGGAGCGAGGTCGGTCAGAGAGTATGGTGATCCAGGGACACTAGTCGGTAGGGTTGCTTCGTGAGGACGAGGACCAAGTGTAGGAGAATCCCAGGGACTGGGAGGAAGCGCGGGTATATCTCTAGGAAGGATATCTGACAGAACATACGGCGAACCAGGTGCACTGATCGGAAGCTCCTTCTCTTGCGGTCTCGGGGGCAATGTCGGCGAATCCCAAGGGCTGGGCGGAAGTTGCTGCAAAGATTCCACCGCACGGATATCCACAAGTAGATAAGGCGAACCGGGCGCGCTGGCTGGCAACTCCTTCTCTTGTGGCCTCGGAAGAAGGGTAGGCGAATTCCAAGGACTGCGCGGTAACTGTGGCAAATCCTTTGAAATCTCGGGAAGCATATAAGGCGACTGTGGTCTGCTGGATGGAAGCACTGCTTCTTGAGGCCTGGGGCCAAGAGTAGGAGAGTACCATGGGCTGGGTGGTAGTTGCGGTAGATCGTTCGGGATCTCGGGAAGAAGATATGGAGATCCGGGCTTACTTGTTGGCAACATTTGCTCTTGAGGGCGCGGGAGTAGGGTCGGTGAATACCATGGTGAACCAGGTAAAGCAAACCCCGTTGGAGCTTCTGGAAGTTGATATGGCGATTGTGGGCGACTAGCTGGAAGCTGCACCTCAGTCGGTCTCGGACCAAAAGTTGGCGAATTCCATGGTGAGCTAGGTAGAGCGAACCCTGTTGGGACTTCTGGGAGTTGATACGGCGACTGCGGGCGACTACTTGGAAGTTGCACCTCTGTTGGCTTTGGACCGAAAATTGGCGAATTCCATGGGGAGTCGGGTAAAGGTAACCCCGTCGGTACTTGCGGCAACTGGTATGGTGACTCTGGACGGCTGTCTGGAAGCGGCGCATCGGTTGGTCTCGGACCCAGAGTAGGTGAATTCCACGGAGAGCTGGGCAGAGGCAACGCTGTTGGGACTTCGGGTAACCGATACGGCGATCCTGGTTGACTAATAGGAAGCTGTAATTCCTGTGGTCGGGGGCCAAGAGTGGGGGAATGCCATGGGCTTGACGGTAGTTGAGGGAGATCCATGGGGATCTCGGGCAGTTGGTATGGCGACCCTGGCTTGCTAATAGGAAGCTCCACTTCTTGAGGACGCGGACCGAGTGTGGGCGAGTACCATGGAGAGCTTGGAAGTTGAGGTAAATCCTTTGGAATATGTGGAAGCTGATAAGGAGATTCAGGACAACTGGTTGGGAGGGGTGCTTCTTGAGGCTTTGGGCCCAAAATTGGCGAGTCCCATGGGGAGCTCGGAAGTTGTGGCAGGTCCCTTGGAATATCAGGCAGCTCGTATGGTGATCCTGGCTGACTGATCGGAAGTTCCACCTCTTGAGGGCGAGGACCGAGTATAGGCGAGTCCCATGGGGAAGTCGGAAGTTGCGGCAGGTCTGTTGGGATATCAAGCTGGTATGGCGACCCTGGTTCACTAATCGGAAGCTGTACTTCTTGAGGTCGAGGACCAAGTGTAGGTGAGTTCCATGGGGAACTTGGAAGTTGGGGTAAATCTTCTGGAATATGTGGAAGTTCATAAGGCGAACCCGGACGACTGGATGGGAGGAGCGCTTCTTGAGGCTTGGGACCCAAAGTTGGCGAATACCATGGTGAGCTTGGAAGTTGTGGCAAGTCTTTGGGGATCCCAGGTAGCTGGTAGGGCGACCCCGGACTGCTGTTTGGAAGCGACACATCTTGAGGCCTCGGCCCCAAAACTGGTGAATCCCATGGCGAGGGTGGTAGTGTTGGTAACCCAGAAGGTATCTCAGAAAGTTGGTATGGCGATCCAGGCAGACTATCTGGCAATTGAACTTCTTGTGGTTTTGGTCCAAGTGTGGGAGAGTACCACGGGCTCGATGGCAACTGCGGTAAATCATCTGGGACGACCGGCAGCTGATAAGGTGAATTTGACGAGCTGTAGGGAAGCTCTACATCTTGAGGTCCAGGACCAAGCGTCGGCGAATACCACGGACTTTTAGGAAGTTGAGGGAGATCTTTTGGCACAGAGGGAGGATTATATGGGGAGTTAGGTGTTGAAGCTGGTAAGCTTACTTCCTGCGGCCTTGGTCCTAGCGTGGGTGAATGCCATGGAGATCGTGGTAGCGCCGGCAGGTCGATCGGAACAGGTGGCAATTGGTACGGCGAGTCAGGCCTGCTAGTCGGCAGCTCCACCTCTTGCGGACGTGGTCCCAGTGTCGGTGAGTTCCAAGGGCTCACGGGAAGTCGTGGAAGATTCTCCGGCACCATTGGAAGGATGTAGGGTGAACCAGGTGCACTGTCAGGGAGATCTACCTCTTGTGGTCTTGGGCCAAGTGTAGGCGAGTTCCAAGGACTGCTCAGGAGCTGGGGAAGGTCATCTGGGATGGCGGGGAGTGTATATGGGGAACCCAACCTACTACATGGTAAACTGCGGTCCTGTGGCGCAGGTCCCAGTGTTGGTGAGTCCCAGGGACTTGCTGGAAGCTGTGGAAGATCCTCGGGTACCACTGGAAGGACGTAGGGTGAGCCTAGTGCACTGTCTGGGAGATCCACCTCCTGCGGTCTTGGGCCAAGTGTGGGTGAGTTCCAGGGACTATCCGGAAGCTGGGGAAGAACATCTTGGATGGCAGGGAGTGTATATGGAGAACCTAACCTACTACACGGCAGACTGAGGTCCTGCGGTGCTGGTCCTAATGTCGGTGAATTCCAGGGACTGGGTGGTAGACCCGGAAGATCAGATTGCGGCTCAGGGAGAACATATGGTGAACCTGGCCTACTTCTGGGTAACTGCACATCCTGGGGAAGCAACGTCGGTGAACCGGAGCTGCTGGGTGGTAACTGTGAAAGATCATCTGGCACCTCTGGGAGAAGATAAGGCGAGTTGGGCTCACTGGGTGGTAGCTCGGCATCTTGTGGCCGTGGTAGCAATGTTGGCGAATGCCATGGACTGTCTGGAAGCTGGGGTAAATCCGTTGGCAAAGTCGGGAGTTGATAGGGCGAACCGCAGGTGCTCTCAGGCAAATCAACGTCAAGTGGTGACAGACCTAGGGTAGGCGAATACCACGGGCTGTTCGGTAATTGTGGGAGGTCGTGCGGGACTATTGGATAAAGATATGGGGACCCCTTGGTGCTTGAAGGTAATAATACGTCCTGTGGAAGCATTGTTGGCGAACTGAGGCTGCTCTCTGGAAGCTGAGGAAGGTCGTCCGGAATTGTAGCGAGCACGTAGGGTGAACCCTCTCGACTAGACGGCAGCGAAACATCCTGTGGCAGCAATGTGGGCGTCGCAACAGAGCTCTCGGGAAGCCTTGGTAAATCCTCCGTTGTCGGCAACATGTATGGCGATCCTTCCCTACTGGGCGGCAAAGAATAATCTTGCGGTAGCAAAGTCGGCGAGCTGGGAAAACTCTCTGGAAGCTTCGGTAGATCAGGAGATGCTCTGGGAAGCATATATGGCAAGTCCGGTTGGCTTTCTGATAGCTCCAGCTCTCGCGCAACCAACGTTGGAGAGTCACAGGGGCTCGGTGGTAGCACTGGGAGATCCCTCGGCAACTCTGAAAGACTATATGGACTCCCGGGTTCACTCGTTGGAAGCTCCACCATCTCTAGAAGGAGCGTCGGTGAGTTGAAGCTCGACTGCGGTAGCTGTGGTAGATCATCCGGGATTGATAGTAAGTATGGAGAGTTGGGATCACTCTTAGGCAGCTCTAAATCCTGAGGAAACGATGTGGGTGAATTGAGAGGGCTCTCCGGGAGCGGCGGCAAGTACCAGGGAAGCTCAGGTAGTAGGTATGGAGATGAGGGATTGCTGACTGGGAGAATGACATCTTCAGGACGTAGTATATCACGGAGCTGCTCCGAGAGGTTGCTGGATATTGACCGCAGTGTCTGCTGCGAAGGTTCTGCTCGCAAAGTTTGCCAAAAGTCATCACCAATTGTTACACCACCTTCGGACGCTGGAGAGTCTGGGAGTGAAAAGCTGCGTTGCTGCTTCCAAGAATCTTCTTCAGAGATACGTGGCAGCTGTTGCTGTAATGAATCTTCTCTGCTTGGTATATCGGCTTTCAAGGTCGGGGAGTCAACTGGTAACGGCACCTCTTCCGATGCTTGTGGAATGATAACCGAGGAGCTAGCTGGTGAGAGGACGCCTTGTGGTAGCAAAGTAGGCGAACTGTGTAGGCTTTCCGGAAGGGGAGGAAGATACCAGGGAAGTTCTGGCAGCATATACGGCGACGAAGGATTGCTAACTGGTAGGACAACATCTTCCGGACGTAGGATGTGACGTGGATGCTCGGCCAATTCATATGGAGAAATGTATGGTGATGTCTGTTCACTCCTCGCCTGTTCGATCTCCTCGATCTCCTTGATCCCCTCGATCTCTTTGATCTCCCCAGCCTCCTCCTCCGCGACAAACGTTGGTGATTCGACAGGTGACAATGGCAGCTCAGGTAGATCTCTCGAGACTTCGTACGAAAGATATGGAGATCCAAGCCTGCTCGCCGGCAAGGCAACCTCCAAAGGTAAAAGCGTCGGTGAAGATGGTGCTGGAAGCGGAAGTGAAGGTAAATCCGCTGGTAATGTAGGTAACTGATAAGGTGAAGCAGGATTGCTAACCGGCAATCGAACCGAACAAGGTAATAAAGTCGAAGATTCGACTGGAGAAACTGGCAACTGATAAAATGGGGTAACCGAACTGGGAGATAAAATCGGGGAGCCGACTGGAGAAAGTGGAAGTGGCGGCAAGTCCGAAGGTACCGTAGGAAGAACATAAGGAGAACCGGGTTTACTGGCCGGCAATTGCAAATCTAAAATATCATCCGAAACGCCAAAGGAAAAAGACCTATCTGCACTCAATTTACCCGATACCGATACATCGTCACTTCTATCGATTCTACTTTTCACAACCTCCTCGTCAATGTTAGCCCATGTTCTCAAATAATTTATGAATTAACTCAAATACATAATTTGTTTAATGAAATGAGCTATAATCAAAAAAAAAGGGGGGTGACTGAATCAGGAGGATACCTGTTTCCTTCCTGGCTGAGGTTCTTGCAGCGAGGGGGAATGGACAACATCAGAGCGCTTCACCTTTTGCTCGGTCACAGACTTCTTGGCCTTTTTCTGCGTCTTGTCATTCCCCTCTTCCTCGTCCAAATTTTTGGAATCATGCAAGGCTCTAGGCAGCGCAACACCATTCGCATTCAATCCCCTATCGGTTTCCTTAGCCTCAGTAACTGGGGTTATTGGGGCTGAGGCTGTAGCGTCTTCGGCTGCTGGTCTAGCCTTGCATGTCCGATTTTTCTTTTGGGGCTTTGAAAGGCCTGACATCTCCTCCGCCGCCTTTGCATTCCTCCCTTCCTTCTCTCTCTGCTCGACGAACTTGAGCTCATCCTGCAATTGCAATTTTACCCCATTATCAGACTCATAACTTTTTCTTTCCTTTTTTTCCTTCCTCTCCTTCCTGTCCTTTTTCTCTTTCCTATCTTTTTTCTCCTTTCCCTCCTTCTCCTCGCTCTTCTCCTTCTTTTCCCTCTTCTTCTTCTCCCTCTCAGCAAGATCTCCACCTCTCAACCCCAGATATTCCTGCTCCGTTTCAAGCTCTTCTTCTCGTTCAACTCTCTCAGATCTCAACTTGGCGATTCTCGCATCCAGATCGGCAGGGAGCGGGGATACTATGCTTCTTGCGCTGTCTGGAGTCTTTGACGATGCGGAACCAAGAGAATCCTCCTCTGGGAAAGTGCCTGGGGTGCGGGCACCAGGAGAATCAGCAGCATTGAATGATTTTCGTCGGTCACGCTTCTCCACTTTCACACTCTCTTCATTGAGGACCTCTTCCCAGCTCTTGGTGGTGGACTCGCGTTTTAGCTTGGAGTGCTTCACCTTTCCTTTGTCGCTGAGACCTATGTCCGAGGTGGACTTCTTGAGATGTTTTTGATCAAGGTCCGAGTTGGTTCGGCGGTGGCCGTTTTTCTCCTCCGAAGCCTGCAATGCCGCTTTACGCGCTTGAACGCTTGGGCCGGAGGGAACGATTACAGGTTTTGCTGTTGGCTTTGACGCTGTGGAGGTGGTGAATTTGAACCAGCGACCCCATCCAGATTTCTCTTCTTTGGCAGGCGGAGGGGGTGTAGATTTGGCGGGTAGAGCCTCGACGACAGTCTTTGCTAGTTCGGTTTCGCGCTGAAGCCGCTTCTTCTCCTGCCGACGCGCCTCACGCCTCTTCTGGCGCTCTTCGTCTTTGCGTTCCTGCTTGAGTAGCCGCCGCTCCTCTCGTGCTCCTTCTCCGCCGCGAAGACCAAGGGTTGGTGAGTCGTCTTCGGAAATGTCCTCAGAGTCATCATCAGAAAGCTGGGACTCGTTTGTGCGTTGCTCATGTCGGAACTCTTCTGCCTCTGATGTATCCTCCGATGACTGTATTTCGATGTTTCGTTCATTACGTCTGCGCTCCCGCCGGCGTCGAGTTACAAGTTCTGATTCTTCGATATAGTCCAAGACGCTCGTAGCGGTAGCTGCGGTTGAAGCAGCACCTTGGGTGAAACGGGAGATGACGGACGGATTGTAAGTAGACTCGGTGTACGCTGTGCTTGATTCACTGACGATGGACTTTCGACGGCTGGCAACACTGGAGGTTTCGGAGGCGGGTTGCGAGAAAGGAAGCGGGATTGTGGCTGCGTTCCATTCTAAGCTGGCAGCTTCCTGTTCGTCTTGCATATACTCAGCGTAAGGAAGTTTGACGCCAGAGAGTTGGTGAGATTCTCTCTCCTTAGTTGGGGAAGCGAGTTCTTGTCCTAGAGGCTGTGAGTGAGGTTCGTACTGGACACTATAGTCCTCATGAATTTGAACTCCCGCAGATGTTCCCTGGTCACTTTCTCGAGCTGATGTGGAGGTAGAATACTGGGTGGATGAAGTGGTGAGTGGAGACGAATAATCTTCGTGATACTCAGGCTGGCTGTTGCAAAGTTGGACGCCTGCGGACGCGGAGAACTGGTCTGAGGTTGTTTTCTCGGCCTGCATCTCTGGTGCGAAGCTTGCTGGTGGGGCGTATTCAGTGTGAACTTCAGTCTGATACCCATATCGACTATCCTGGTCATCTCTACGTTCCACAACTGCAGATGTTGTCTCTTCGACTTGCCTCTCTGACGCAAAGCTTGCTGGAGGAGCGTATTCAGTATGGACTTCTTGATGTTCGTACCGACCATCTTGACCACCCCTACGTTCAACAGCTGTAGATGTAGAGAACTGGTCCAGTGTTGTCTCCTCGGTTTGATTCTCGCGCGTGAATATTGCTTGGGGAGCGGATTCAGTGTGAGCTTCTTGATGTTCATACCGACCGTCCTGGACATCCCTACGTTTCATAGATATTGTCTTTTCGACCTGCCTCTCTGATGGCGAGTCGTATTCAATGCGGACTCCTTCGTGATGCTCATACAGACTGTCTTGGACATCCCTACGCTCAACAGCTACAGACGTTGTCTCCTCGGTCTGCCTCTCAGACGTGAAGATTGCTGGAGTCGCGATTTCAGTGTGGGCTTCTGCATGATAATCATATCGTCCATCATGACCATCCCTAAGTTCAGCTGCAGATGTGAAGGATTGGCCCGATGTAGTCTGCTCGGTTTGCTTCTCGCGCGTGGAGATTGCCGGGGAAGCGTGGACTTCTTGATGATATTCATACTGTCCACCCTGGTCATCCCTATGCTCCACTGCTGCTGCTGCTGTCTCGATTGCTGGGGAAGTGTATTCGACTTCGTGATGTTCATATCGACTGTCTTGACCATCCCTACGCTCAACGGCGGATGTGGAGGATTGGCCCAATGTAGTCTGCTCAGTTTGCTTCTCATGCGTGGAGATTGCCGGGGAAGTATATTCAGTCTGGACTTCTTGATAATATTCATACCGACCATCCCTAGGTTCCACTGCTGCTGGTGTCTCGATTGCTGGTGAAGTGTATCCAACTTCGTGATGCTCATACCGACCGTCTTGACCGTCCCTGCTTTCAACAGCTGCAGATGTGGAGAACTGGTTTGAAGCTGTCTCCTTGACCTGGCTCTCAGTTGCGAAGACTGCTGGGGAAAAGTATTCAACGCGTTCTTCTTTGTGAATCTCATACCGACCATCCTGGCCACTCGATGTAGAGAATTGTTCTGACATTGTCTCCCGAGGCTGCTGCGTGAGGACTGGTGGAACGGCGTATTCAATTTGGTCTTCTTTGCGATCCTCATCCCTATGTTCCAGAGCTGCAGATGTGGCGAACTGGCCCAACGCCGTTGTCGAATCAGACGCTGTATAGTTTGAAGTATGAGAATCATAATGATTCTCAGTTCCGTGCTGGTGCATTCTACTCTCTTCGGTATCTGTGAAGGATGTTAGCATAGACACAGAAACATGCTCCCGGAGGGATTTCGTACGAATCTCATATTGGCTTTGACTCTCCTGGCGCTCCATAGATTCTCTGCTCTCGTATGCAGACGTGGGTACAGACACATACTGGCGTTCGACCTCTTCGGCTGCAGATGTGGCGAACTGACCCGACGCCGTTGTTGAATCAGACGCTGTATGGTTTGAAGTGTGAGAATCATAATGATTCCCATTTCCATGCTGGTGCATTTTACTCTCTTCGGTATCTGTGACGGATGTTAGCATAGACACAGAAACATGCTCTTGGAGGGGTTTCCTACGAATCTCGTATTGACCTTGACTCTCCTGGCGCTTTCTCGTGCTTGGCTTCTCCGTTGATGACCCCCCTTGTGAATTGAGGACTTCGCGCAATGTCTCCTGATCGAATCCCGCAGCCTCAGCAGATATAGTCGTGATAGCCCTAAAAGCTGCATCATCCTCTTCTTTCTGCTGCTCCGCACTCTTGACAACGGGAGGAGGAGGAGTTGGGAATCTATCATCCATGTAGTCAAAGACACTGTGTTCAGCCAATGGCTTGGAACTTGCAAAGCTGCTGTCATCAATGACTGGGTAGACGCGTGGGGTGGGTGTGGGTGTGACTTCGCCTTCGTCAGGGGTACCATAGGCGCTGGATGAGACAGTAGTGGTAGTGGTGGTGCTACTGCTTTGGTGTGAAAGGTAGGGTCGTGGCTGGAAGGTGAAGTTATCGGGAAGGGAGGGGCCATAGACGACTTCCGGTGCTTCGTTTACTACAGATTGCGCGTTAACATTCCAACTGCAATTTACTTCGCATAGATCTAGGTATTTACCAGTTACACTTGAGACGACACTAGCACTCTCGAGCTTATAGGTAGTCTCCTGAGCCTTAGATTCCTCAACCTTGGGTTCCTCAGCCTTGGGTTCCTTAGCCTTGGGTTCCTTGGCCTTCAAGCCGATGATACCCCAAGCCGATTTCGATCCCTCCGCTTTAGCGCTGCTACTCTCCTTCGCTCCTCCGCGAACAAACTTGTCCTTGAGAAACATCCACCTCAAAGTACCTCTTCCTGACAACTCCTGTTTCTCGGGCTCCTCGGTGCGCTGCTCGGCGGCCTGGATGTGGTCCTGGGCATGATTTTCCGAGATCTGTTGTCTCTCCTTACTTTCCTCCTCTGCGATATCCTTCTTCTCCTCAGCTTGGGATGTATACTGCAACCTTTCTTTCTCTGCTACAAGGGCCTTCTGCCTCTCTTCTGTCTTCTCGCTCTTGGACTCCTCGACTCTGGAATCATACTGCTTGTCATCCATAATTGGGGCGCTTTGAAGCTGCTGGTATTGTAGTCTTTCCTTCTCTGCGGTGATGGCTCGCTGTCTCTCTTCCTCCTTGGCATTCTGGATGTGCTCGAAGTCGTAGCCGGTGGGGAGGTCGGGACCATAGTATACGTGCGTCTCACCGATGGTTTGCTGGGAGTCAACACTCGGGGTGATGGTAGCAGCTAGTTTATCGGAGATCGAAGGTATAAAGGGTGGTGTGAACACGGTCTCTTTCTTCTCCTCTTTAGCATGCTGGATCTTCTCCAAGTCGTAGTCAGTAGAACCAGAGTGCACAGGTGTTTCGGCGATGGCAGATTGATAAGCAACACTTGGTGCGACAGCAGCAACCGGCTTAGTGGAGATTGAAGGCATAGGGGATGCAGTGAAGACCCTCTCTTTCTCCTCCCTACCATGCTGAATCTTCTCCAAGTCGTAGCCAGCAAAACCAGAGTGCACAGGTGTTTCGGTGATGACAGATTGATAGGCAACACTTGGTGCGACAGCAGCAACTGGCTTAGTGGAGATTGAAGGCATAGGGGATGCAGTGAAAACTTTATCCTTATCCTCCTCCTTGGCATGTTGGACCTTCTCAAAGTCGTGCTGGACCTTCTCAAAGTTGTAGTCGGTAGGGAGCACATGGGCTTCGGCGATGACGGGTTGATAGTCAACACTCGGAGCGACGGCAGCAACCGGTTTAGCAGAGATCGAAGGCATGGGTGGAGCAGTAAAGCCCTTCTCCTTCTCCTTTTCTATTTCCTGAACGTGTTGCAGCTGTTGATCAACCTCATGCGAGAGGGCATAATAAGATTCGCTGGATCCCGTGGCGGTTCTATATGCACAGGCCTTCTCCCACGAGAAATCGGAGGGAAGTTCAGGGCCGTAAAAGATCTCTTCTGCTGTGACCACAGACTTCTCTACAACCACAGGAACAGGAACTTGTGCCCGTTGCTTTCGAGTTGTCTCTTCTACTTCCCGGTGGTATTGCGATACGCTAGCATCTGAAGCTTTTGTTTCTTCCTTCCGTTGAAGTCCGTTGGGGATTTCTCCTGAGTACGCACCTGTTACAGACTGGTGTAAGCGAGACTTGGCTTCTCCCAAGAGTAATCAGTAGGAAGTGCTGAGCTGTAGATCTTACCTGTTGCAATAGCTATATCCGTAGGTTTATCAATTACAGGGACAGGAACTTGTGCTCGCTGATATCGAGCTGTCTCTTCTACTTCTCGGTGGTATTGTGACATATCGACATCTGCAACCTTCTTTTCTGCTTGCTGCTTCAGTTCGCTGGATTTTTCGCCGTAGTAGCTTGCGCTAGCACCCGTTACCGACTGAAGTGAGCGGGATTTGGCTTCTTCCCAAGAAAAATTGTCTGGGAGTTCTGGCCCGTAAATGATCTGCGGCTGTTGTTCAGAGACGATACGGTTGACGACTGCTTGCGCAGAAGTCGCCGCTTGCTGTGCTTGAATTGTCTCCTTCTGCTGTGTATAAATCGGCACGTGGACATCCGAAGGAAGTGTGGAGATATCTGGTCGGATCTGGGCCGGAGCAGTAATGGGCTGAGTTGCAACTGCAACGTCTGGCATGTCATAACGAACAACCGGAGATATATCGGTCTTGGTATGATTAGGAACCGGCGCAATGGGAACACCGTTGAATGGCGTGACGACCGGAATAATTTCTGGCATCTCAAAAGGTTTGTAGGACGCGAAATCGTCAGGCATGTCACTAAAATCGGGCTCGGCGACGATAATGTCATCGGGTGATCCAGCGACCGCAATCTCTGGCTCTGGTTCCTTGATGGCAGGTGTATCGAATGTCATTTCAGGCTCATCGATTACAATTGTTGGTGTCCCTGGTGCTGTCGAGATAACAGTCTGCTGTCCAGACGCAGTATCGATCCTCAACTCCTCCTTTTCTCTAATCTCCCTCTCCGTCCCGCTCTGCACCGTGCTTCCAGAATAATCAGAACCTTCGCAATGCACCCGCGGCTCACCCCTCTGCATTCCAGGAGCAGGTGTGGGCGGCGTTTCAATCAGGCGGGGAACTTGTCCCTTCCAGTTTTCCCAGTTCCCAAAACGATCAATCATATCCTTATCCGGGAACGTAACTATATTCGTCTTGGTCTCAACCGCTGCGTCGAGACCGAGCTTCTTGCGGACATACTCGACTTCTGCTTTCCTAGCTTCCGCGCGTTCGGCTTCTCGTTCCTGGGAGCGGGAGAGCCGTCGCTGTTGCTCTTTTTCTTTGTACTCGGACGTGGAACGATTTCGGCGACGCTTGTTCTTTATCGCCGCCTTCTTTGTTTTAGCGATGAGCGCTTCAAGTTCAGCTTGTTGTTTAAGGAGACGTATGCGCTCTTCTTCCGCGTTGGAGTCTGAGGTGGAGTCCGAGGTGGACGAGGTGTCATCTTTAGACTTTGTGCCTTCCTCTGATTTTGTGAATTGGAGCTGGACTTCCTGCGATGTGGAAAGTGAAGTTTGTCGATCTTTTTTCTCTGCAATTTGTTTGATAACCTGCTCAACTCGTTCTTGTTCGCCTTGTAGTTCAGATCGCTGTTGTGACGTGGGTTGAATCTGTTGCCATTGATTGGCGACAGTCTGCTCAACCCTCTTTTGCTCTAGTATCATCGCCTCGTCAACTGTCATTCGGCCCCGCTCTACACCCATGGCGGCATCGGTGGCTTGTTGGATGGCCCGTTCAGACGATCTGGTTGGCTCGGCATGTTGCTCTGATCTCGTGTTGATTTGTTCTCGCGTGAATTCGAGCTGTGATGAAGAGGACGAAGTTTGTCGAGTTTTCTCGGCATTAGCTTTGACAACCTGCTCGACCCGTTCCCGTTCATCTTTTACTGCGTCGGCATATTCCAGCCGTGGTAGCTCAGATCGCTGTTCATGACCTGACGTGGATCGAATCTGCTGTTGTTTATTGGCGACCGTTTGGGCATGTTCCTGTTGCAATCGGTCTACGACAGCCTGGTCAACCCTCTTTCGCTCTTCTTCAACTGTAATTCGGCCCCGCTCAACTCCTACACCCATGGCGGCATCGGCGGCTCGTTGGAGAGCCAGTTCAGACGATCTTCTTGCCTCGACACGTTGCTCTGATCTCGTGTTGATTTGTTCTCGCGTGGATTGGACCTGTGTTACGTGCGAGGAGGAGGAAGTTTGGCGGGTTCTTTCTGGATATGGTGCGAAAACCTGCTCAACTCGTTCCCGTTCGCCTTGTACTGCGGTAGGGTATTCCAGTTGTGGAGGTTCAGATCGTCGTTCATGACGGGACCTAGATTGTATCTGAACCGAAGCCGAGGACGACTGATTGGTAGCCTGCTGGACTTGTTCCCATTCCAATCGGTCTGCAACAGCCTGATTAACCTTCTTTCGCTCTTTGTCAATTGTCATTCGACCGGGCACAACTCCTACACCCATGGCAGCATCGGCGGCTTGCTGGAGGAGTTCAGACGACTTGGTTGCCTCGATATTTGACATTCGGCCGCGAACTTGTACATCTGTGGAATCGATAACTTGTCGGAGGTTCTCTCCAGGAGAACTGGTTGCCTTTGCACGTTGCTCTCTTTCAGACTGAAATTTTGCATCTTCGTGCTCTCGTCGCTCTGATTCGACTCTTTCGAGCCTCCTTGCAGTCTCTTGTCGCTCTTGCTCCGCCACTCGTTCTCCTTCTTTCCTCGCCTCTAATGCTGCAATATCTGCTTTCTCTAGCTCTTGCTGATACCTTATTTCTGTCTCCCTCTTCTGAGCTTCCGCTCGCCTCTTCTGTTCCTCATACTCTCTCAGCGACTTCTCCCGCATCCTCGCTTGCTCCTCCTCCTGCTGTTTTCGAATCCTAACTTGCTCATCATACGCCCTCCGCTCTTTCGCAATCCTTTTCTCGTACACCAACCGTAACCTCTCCTTCTCTTCCTCCTCCGCCTTCCGCCGGCTAATTTCAGCCCACGACATCTCCCCCTGTACACTCTCACGCAAAAGTCGTTCTTTCTCCTTTACGATGATTTCCTGCTCGCGTCGTGCACGTTCCGTATCGACGACGACTTCCTGTGAAGATTGTATATGTGGTGGTACTGGATCCCCTGCTGCAACCGCAACGTTCGTGATCCTCATGTACTCTCCCAACGCCATTCTTCCACCGGCCCGAGGCTCTTCCGGCACAAATGGTCTGTTGCGTTGGGTGGCCTTGAGTGCAGCGACCGCCGCCACCGTATCAAATACTGCCCCCGTCCTCTCCTTTCTCGATGACTTTACCTTTTCCAACCTCCCCGCGCCATTCCCGTAATAAAAACCAGACTCCGATTCCGAACTTAAAGATGAACGCCGAGAAACAAATGATGATCTGTAAGCACTATTTACAGTTTCTGTGACCATTGGGACGGCCGGTTGATGTTGAATGGGTGCAGTCTCGCCGCCTCGGGTCTCAGGAAGAGGTCTCACCGCCTCGTCCTCACGATGATATGACGATATTTTTCCCGAAAACCTTGCAGCAGCAGCTGCTGCTGCTGCTGCCGCCGAAAAATCTAGCGGCTGCTGAGGCCAATGAAGTTCGGCTTGCGGTGGTATTGACCGCGGTGGTGACTGCTGCTGCTGCTGTGGATTCGCCTCGTAAGAACTCGTTTCGCGCTCAGAAGTATGGGATATGGAATGATCCCTGGTAATGGGTGTAGCAGTGTATTCGAACCTTGATGTAGCCTTCATTTCCAGCGTGCGCACAAAGTTTCAGAAAACCTGTTTCTCCCAGAATAATAGACAAAAGAAATGGAGTGGAGGGGGAGATGGGAGACTATACCTGACTCTTCCCTTTCTTCCTGTTATCATCCTCGATGATATATAGGGTATCCCCATGCTCAGTCTTCTTCTTAATGTTCCCTTCTTCGGTGACAAATACTCCGGTCCCGACCCCTTTTCCTTTACTACTGCTCCTACTACTGCTTCCGGCAACTCTACCTGACCCAAACCAGCCGCTTGGTTTTTTCACCCGCCGTCTGGAACGAGAATCGACGCTTTCCCAGCTTGTAGAGTTGCTGCTGCTGCTGCTACTCCGAGATCGGCCTCGGCGTCGACTGGTTGACAACGCGCTGTTACCAAAGAATCCGCCAACTGCATGCTTCTTCCTCGATCTAGAGCTTTTACGCCCGACCTCGAAAAATCCGCTGCTTCCGCCCGAAGAGCTGCTACGACGTGATGCCGCGGAAGAATCACCGAACCAGCCGCTGCTATTACTGGGTTGTCGGGATATCCGCGTATCCTGGCCCTGGCGGTGACCGAACCATGATGTTGTTGATCCCGATATTTTAGTACTAGGTTTACCGTACCAAGAGTTTGGTCGCTGTCTGCCTTCGCTTTTTGTCTCAGTTCTGCGGTCACCGAACTCGTCCCAGGAGCTTCGACGCTGTAACTTATTACTACTGAACACCTTGGTGAATGATGACGCGACGGAACTGGCGAAGGATTTGTTGGAGCGTTCTGAGAATGAGTCCCAGCTTTTTTTACCCTTGACGTCTGCCGAGCCACCGGAGTAGACCTCGCCATAAGCTAGCCCGTCGGAGGAGGACTTGGTGGAGAAAACCGAGGTAGATGATTTCTTCTTTCTGGTAAAGAAGCCACCACCATTGCTATTGCTATGGCGAGAGCCGACAGAGCTGCCGTAGACAAGACCTGTGTCGCCGCTGGAGCTGGAGCTGGAAGATGGTGATTTGCTAGAGCGAATGGAGGATCGACGTTTTCGTTCGCTGCTGCTGCCAAAGATACCGCCTATGATAGAGGAGGAGGATCTGGAGTGCTTGTTGGATTCGTATGGGCCGTCACGGGATTTACGCGAAAAGAGACCGCTGCGGCGGGAGCTCTCTGTATAGTAGTGGGGATTTGGCCTACCATCAGGTCCGTAGCCAGGATCGTAGAAGACGCTGCCTGATGCCTGGCCGCCTCGCATACCGCTCGAGTAGGATGATTGCACAATCGAAGTTGAAGCTTTGCCCTTCGACGAAGACTTGCTGCTGCTACCGGCCACACCAAGCGCTTTTGATACTGCAAATAGCGAGCCCGCGATTAATCCTTTCTTGCGCAGAGACGACAAGCTGCTCTTCCTCTTCAATTTCTCTTCCTGGCGGATTTGATGCTCGGATCTTCTGCGTTTCCGGGTAGCTTCCGACCAACGGGAGTCATCACTTGATGAAGACGATGAAGATGATGAAATGCGGTTTGACGTAAAAATGGAGGTTCTACTCTTACTCTTCCTCACTCTCCACCCATGTTTTGCACTCCACTTCTCGTCTTTATGATGCTTTCTCGGCGCGTCAGCGGGAGAGGATCCCGGCGTAAAACACTTGCGACACATTCCCTGGGCCTCAGCCCACGCCTCGAATTGGCTGATCTGCTCACGCTCGTCATCACGGAGCCTGCGCCAGATCTCCTTCAGACTGTTGCGTAGGGGTGGGGGATGGTGGTGATGCTGCATGGCGAGGCTTGCGCCAGCTGCTGCAGCTCCTGTCGCGGCAAAGGGGTTGACTTTTCCGCCATGGGAGCTAGAGGAGTGGACTTTACTGTGGCTGACACTTTGGTGGTGATGGGATGTGGAGGCACTACTGCCGTAATACTGGCTTTGACTCGAAGAGACCCCATTGGTATGACTTGCAGCTCCATATAACGCAGCTCCAGCCAAACCTGCGCCCGCCAGACCAGCCGTTGACGAAAATGGTGACACCTGTGGCACAGGCTTAGGCTTATAGGTCGACGGCGGCGCAGAAGCAGAAGCAATTGGAATCGGAACAGGCGAAGTCGTGGACGAGACTTGAGATTGAACTGATGCTATTCCTCCACCCAATGTTTGGCCATAATTGTAAGTGTTCGCGAACGGGGGAGGATTGTTATACGTACCTGAGGAGCTCTTCATTCCAGCTCCTCCCAGAAGCCCATAGACAGGCGCGTTGTTGTTGACTCCGTTTGTCGTAGTTGAGGCCGCGGGGGTGGTGTTGTTGGTAGTGGTGGCAGGGCCAAAGCTCCCGGGCATTACGGGTACAACGGGTACAGGCGCCGCCAGAGACGCGGCGTAAGTGGTGGGATTGGTGGAAACGCCGTAATAAGAGGCTGCTTCACCACTGGGGTTCTTGGTGGAAACGCTGCCAGAGCCAGATGTCGACAGACCACGAGGAAGAAAGGTGTCGTCGTTAGTGGAGGAGGTCGAGGATGACTTTCTATGTTCCATCGTGGTGCTAGTGGAGGGTCGGGACGGCTTCATGGTATATGATGATTGATTATGATTGATAGGTAGTTAAGACGCGTTGTTGTCGTTGCAGTGTAAGAAGGGCGAATAGGTGAATAGTAGTGATGATTCCGATTGGATCGGTGTGAGGATAGAAAGGGTGATTGTTGGCTGCTAATACAATGGATAATAGAAGGCAGAATGAGTCGCGAAGCAATAATACACAAGATGGGGATATCGATCGGTCCGCCGCTCCGTAAATATAAAATCCAATCGCAATTCGCCGGGTCGTTTCCTTTGCTGCTATGGTTGTTTCCGGCAAGTATGGGGATATGGTGGTCGTCTGGAGGGAGATGAAGGATGTACATACAGCAGTAAGTTGCAGTAGCTAGATGCAGTAGCTAGAGGCAGAAGGTAGTGCGGACGTACGATGGATGGTGTTTGTTGACAGTGAGATTGAGTAGAGGGCGACCGAAAAGAACAGGGCTGGTACGACCGTCGGTAAGTCGATACGGTTTAGTTGCGTGTTTCGGAGTCGGTCCGATGCGGGTACAAGGGGTAGATTTTGACCGATCGGGAAGAGGGGCAGCTGAAGAAGCTATTTATTACTGTGATAACTGGCTGATGGAAAAGTTCGTTGAAGTTCGTTGATGTCGTTGCAGGTTACGCCCTCTAGAATGCGGAGTCGTGAAGCAATCGTGGCAGTTTCGTGGTTTCGTGAAGATCATAAGTATCATGCAAAGGGAAAATGACGAACGAAATGGAAGGGAAACAGCGTCGACGAAAATGCAAGAGGCAGGAAAAAGCGTGAAGCCGCAGCGAAGAAGTTGAGGTTGGGTGAAAAGACTAGCCCGGAAATTCCAAATTGCGATGAAGCAATAATAGTTATGGCGTCGTTTTAGGCGATGGTGCTAGTCGGGCGGGGACGGGGGGAGAGATAGACGATGATGGGTGGCGGCGGTGATCGAACGCGAACGGACGGATGGCAGGCGATTCTTGCTTGATCTTCCGCAATAACGCACATATCTCACCGATCGGAAGGACTGACCGTACAGTGCTGCACCATAGCATCTAGATGAGAAGCTCGATACAGATTCAGCTCCGAATGAAAAGGGTTCATAAGGGTCTTCGATTTCTTTGGAACTTGAGACGTCCTCTTGTAGATTTCTCGCCACTCCAATTGGGCCCCGCTTCTCTGGTCAGCGCTTGCGTACCCAAGATCACCTGTACTTTCACGATCTTGTTCTTGTTTTTTTCTTCCTTGACGTGGCTTTCAATTGTTCTATTGGTGGTGTGCTCGAATTACGACGAATCCATTGTCATCCGACGATTTCTCGAACTTGCCCACACACCGACTGCCCACTACAAACGGACAGCAGCAGATGTTTTGCTGGACGAGGTTTGGTTGGACAACCCATGCACGAAGCGATGATCCTTGAACCATGTGCGGCTCTCCTCCCAATGAAAAGCGCCGTCTTTCAGCTAGAAATGGAGCTGCACAGATTAGTCTAAATGTGAGATCACAAATCACATATAAAATCTTAGTTATTAAACCCCAATTTCTAGGCATCCCCCGAGTGAGAGGCGAGGAGGATTGAAGTGATTTTTCCTTCCCATGCCAGAACAATCTCTTTGTCCCAACACCACGACGCACTCGAGTCTCGCTCTCTCTAAGCGCCGCACCCCGCAATTTTCAAACACCAAATCCATCCACGGAGGTGCCAAAGATAGACGTCCCCAATTATGCCACTGACCCGACGGGCAGAGCATGAACCTCAGGGGAAGCCGATGTCTTGTAAGAAAGTTGTCGCAGAGCTACATATTCATGCCATCCTTTTGTTCTGCACCCTCTCCGCATATCATACATACCCCCAACATCGAAACCCGAATTTCTACCCCATCGCTGAACGTCAAGGAAAAAAGATAAAGGGAGCTGCGCACTGCAGACCTGAATAGTCCCATTCATAGTGCAGCCGCAGTACGCGAAACAGGGACACAACCTGGTCAACCCCACCAATTCGATTCAGTAGCAGTGAAAGCGGGAGGAGGAGGCACACGTTACCGTTAATATCCCACTCGTAGAGTACAATGACGACCCCCGTCCATGGCCTCGGCATATTGTCCACAGCTTCTCTCACTACACCACCGTCGCCGCCCGCCAGCAAACCTAAAGACGAGGAAAAGACCGAGGAAAAAAAGGACGAGCAAAAGGACCAAGACCGGATAATTGTGGGCATCGATTTTGGGTATCTTCGCTCATAACCTCCATTCTACTCATTCAGAGCTGACAGCCCGGTCTCAGAACAACCCACAGTGCAATCGCATGGGCGCATACATCCACACCAGACGAATACGAAGTGATAACGCAATGGCCGGGGCAATCGGGCAAAGACTGGGGGAAAGTCCCCTCTGATATCTCCTACAATACCACGATACGTTCCCCCACACCTTCGGGGAAGCAGCGGACATCCGACCCCATCTCGCCGCACAAACGCGGCGCATCTGATCCCGTGTCTCCTGTCAGCGCCACTACTGCCAAACCCGCCTCCGAGGACTCTGATCCCCCTTTGTTCAAGTGGGGCTTCGAAGTCCCACCGACCGACCCTCAGAAGCTCAGTTGGATCAAAATCCTTCTCGACCCCTCTCAACCACGCCCAACCTTTGTTCAGCCAAAAAGAACCACCCTCCCCCGCGGAAAATCCCCAGTCGACATTGTCACCGATTACCTGCGGGCTTTGCGCGCCTACACGCTGCTGACACTCCAGCGGAGACTCGGCGCAGAGGCCCTGACCAATACCCCCGTAGAATACGTCCTCACTGTCCCCGCGGTATGGAGCGACAAAGCGCGCGCTACAACGCTGGAGGCCGCCATCACCGCTGGGCTTGGGGAGGGCGGGCTGAATCTTATCACGGAGCCTGAGGGGGCGGCAGAGTATGCACTCAGGAGTCTGAGACCGAACGCATTGAAAGAGGGAGATTGCTTTACCGTCTGTGACGCAGGAGGCGGGACGGTGGATTTGATAACGTATACAATAAGCACCTTACACCCACTGCAATTGCATGAGGTGGCAGTGGGAACCGGTGCGTTGTGTGGTGCCGTTTATCTCGACCGACGGTTTGAGGACTTTGTGGCGGACAAGATCGGGAGGGAAGCGCTGGATGGGATGGATCACAGGGCGAAATTCCAGATGGGACAGTATTGGGAGACATACATGAAGCGCGAATTCTCCGCATCCGATACGCAGGAGGAGGAAGATTTCTGGGTTCCAGTAATGGGCGTTCCCGACACCGAGGATGGGCGTATGCGTGGCGGATTTCTCCGCGTTTCCCGGTAAACCCATCCTTACCCAACCCCCCGTGTAGCATATCAAAACTGACGCCCTCCCCAGGGCAGAAGTAAAAGAAATCTTCGAGCCAATAGTATGCCAAGTCCTCGAGCTCCTCGGCGCACAAGTCCTCTCAGTCCTAAAATCCACCGAAAAATCCGTGGGCGCAATCCTTCTCGTCGGCGGCTTTGGAAGCAGCGAATACCTCTACCGCCGCATCCTTACCTGGTCAGGCGGCAGCATCCCAGTTCTGCAGCCACGAAACGCATGGACTGCTGTTGTCCGCGGCGCGATAATAAGGGGCTTGCAGGGTGACACGATTGCGGCAAGACTGAGTCGGCGGTATTACGGCGTTGTCCACGACGCACGGTATGATGCGCAGAAACACGCCGAGATGGAAAAGCGATGGCATGATATACGATGCGAGTGGATTGTTAGGAACCGCATCCAGTGGTATATACGCCGGGTATGATTCCTCCCCCTCGGGGAATTCAACGGTATTTGCTGACACGGCTGCAAAGGGCGATGTGACTACCTCTTCCCGCAAGATCTCCTTCCCTTTCTACCGCACTATCCCCGCGTCGGAGATAGTAGGATCCGAACACGCGCTGAAAACAGAGCTATGGGTGTGTGATGCAGAGACTGCGCCGGATAAGCGGGATAACTCAGTACGGAAGCTATGCGTGATGCTGAGCGAGCCGATTCCGGTGGAGAAGTTTGTAAAGATGAGAAACGAGAAAGGGGACGTCTTTTACAGGGTCGATTACTCACTGGATATGACTGTGACCGGGGGCGTGGTGGTTTATGAGATGAGCCTGCAGGGGAAGCTGGGGAGAGAGAAAGTTGGAAGAGTCGAGGTTACTTATGAGTAGATGTACTTCCCGCCGCCGGTTGGTTGTGTATTTGGCGTTGGTTGTAGGAATAATATATTTCAATAGTGGTAATGGACATCTTGATCATAAATTCTCACCCGGGAAAGCCGTTTGGCGTGTGACAGCGCGACTCCAGACTGCCACTTTTGGCCGTCACTTCCTGGCCGTCATTTATGACCTCCCGAACATCCGCCCCTTGCTTTTGGCCAATAAGCTTGCCATTTTCCACACTTAAATATGCTAGTAGTGTGGAGATATCTGTAGACCGCAGTGCTAGGTTCATTGGAAATGGCCGCTCCTCACATTACTGTACCGAGCGCGAAGCTTCGGATATCAGAAAGTATCAGTAATATCGAGCTTATTCTAGGATTACTGGCCTTCCGGCCTAACCTCTACTACATAAAGGAAAACTTTCCGCCCACACTCAGATATAACCGCCAGATATCTTCTGATGACCGCAGATATCTACCCTCTGTGTCGTGTAGTCGTATTAGTTGAATAGGTGGTTGATGAAGAGTAATTGTAAGGTAGTGTATATACATTCTGGTAGACCGGTCTCGTCCTGTAAAAATAAATGACAGAAGTTCGGACAGGAAGTGACGGTCTACCGGAGTCAAACTAGGCATGTGATGGCACCTGAAGCAATCTCGGACGCCGTGTAGTTTAATATACGACTTCGATGAAGCTTTGTAAAAAGGTTCTGCATGTTTCAATAAATTTGCCTTAAAGTGATGTGCAGCGCAGCTCTGTAAGGAACCAGTTATCAGGCACATGGAGCAGCACCGGATAACATCCCGAGGCCGGGACATCCAGCATTGTATATCGCTCCCAAACAACAGTAGAAAAAACCCCAGAGTAACAAGCCCATAGTAATGTCCCCTCCGTATCTATAAAGCACGAACTTGTGAAGGGTTTGCGCTGCTCAAAACTCGTTGCTCACCTGCGTGATACCCAGTGAAACAGAGCCTCTAAATCATCTCGCTATCCACTACCTCCGATAAGTACCGCCTGCACCCTTCATCTCCATGCGCCGTCGCAGCCCGCAACCTCGCCTCACCTGAAGCTCCAACCATCACCGCCGATCATCCTGGTCGCTATCTCCGTAACAACTAAGTACCCCCGGTACCGGTCACCTCCATAGCTCCCGCGCAAAAGACCACCACCGCCGCAAAGATGGGACAGGAAATCTCTTCCGAGTCCTTCGACCCGTCGATTTCACCCGCAAAGCTCTCTCGCCGCGACCTCGTCGCCGTAGCAGACTACATCAAGTCCCCCTCCTGCAAGAAAGTCGTATTCATGGTACCTTCCCCCCGCCCTTCGTTCCCGCACCTCTGACACCCCCAGGTCGGCGCAGGCATCTCCACAGCCGCCGGAATCCCCGACTTCCGCTCCCCCGAGACAGGCCTCTACTCGAACCTAGCGCGCCTAGAGCTCCCCCGTCCCGAGGCCGTCTTCGACATCTCATACTTCCGCGAGGACCCGCGGCCGTTCTATGCGCTCGCGCAGGAGCTGTGGCCGGGGAAATACAAGCCGACGCTGACGCACGTGTTCATGCGGATGTTTTCGGATCGGGGGTTGCTGCTGCGGACGTTTACGCAGAACATCGACACGCTCGAACTTGCGGCCGGGATCCCGCGGGAGAAGATCGTGTTTGCGCATGGAAGCTTTGCCGGCCAGCATTGTATCGATTGTGGGGAGCAGTATGACCGCGCGAAACTGGAGGAACATGTCAAGAAGGGCCAGCCCGCTTTCTGTAAGTGTAGCGGCCTGGTGAAGCCGGATATTACGTTCTTTGGGGAGGCGCTGCCCGCGGATTTTCATGGGAGCTTGCATCTGCTGGGAGAGGCGGATCTGGCGATTGTCATGGGGAGCTCGCTGTCGGTATATCCGTTTGCGGCGCTGCCGCAGAGGATAGAAGATAATGTGCCAAGGGTGTTGCTGAATATGGAAAAGGTGGGGGAGATTGGGAGTCGGAGGGAGGATGTGGTGTGGCTGGGGGAGTGCGATGATGGGGTGAGGGAGCTTGCGGAGGAGCTAGGGTGGTGGGAGGAGATGGAGGAGATTTGGAGAGGGTTACGGGGGGATGTGGACCTTGTTGAACCGGTGCTGAGTGAGGTGACGTTAGAGGACGAGGTCAATAAGTTGACGGGAGATGTGGAGAGGAGTTTAAAGGTTGCCGAGGAGTATAAGAGACGGGTTGTGGAAGGACTAGAACGGTCACCGAGTGGGAAAAGTGCGAAAAGCGCGAAAAGCGAGGGAGAGGAGGCCGAAGGAGGACTCGCACATGTCTTTCCGCATCTGAAAGAGAAGATCTGAGGTGGCCGGGCGGGCGAGCATTTCCGCCAACGCCTGCACCGGAACAATAGATGGCGGAAGACTGTGGATGGGGCGACTCCTTCAAGGTGGTAGGTGGCGGCACGGTTTGCTAGTATTAAATCCTTGAAGGAGTTTTATGAGTATTTTACAATGTCCATTTTCATTGTTGCTGTACACATTGCTAGATTACATAGGTGGTGATACTCGAGAAGTTAGATGGCCACGTGGTCGGGGAGTAGCCTTCACCACTTCATGTATTTGGTCTCTCTTGGGGTTTCTTCCCTAAGAGCATCACGATTACGATACTATACAACTCTCCTCTCGTTCTCCCACTGTCTCTCAGTTGCCGTCGTCTCAGCCGATAAACTGCGCTCTTCACGTCCTCACCTAACTTGGAGAAGCGGTATGACTGGTCCCAATGGCTTTCGTAAAAAACTGAGAACCCAGCCTAGAACAATTGCAGTAACGCCGTACTTGTACAATCAACACCTCCTTCCTCGTGTATACTTGGGCTCCGTTTGTACCTCAAATCGATGGATGATCTAGACTTTAGAATCTAAATCGAGTGACCACATATGTTATAGGCGGGTAATCTAGTAGTTAGGGTTCCATCCAATCGATCCATGACCTCTCGCTAGTTCATGAGCTAGATAAGTATTACGAGCCGGGATAAGCTTTGGGAATTGGCTCCATCATTATGACTTACTACCCAAACAGGTCACCCTGTGCAGAAGACCACATAAGCAGCGCGGTTTATACAGAATTTAGTGAAACTGATGTTATTCTTCCATTCATGAGCTCGAGCTAGTACCAGTTGAGTTCACAATCGGGCGCAATAGAATGAAACAAGAAGTGATCAAACTCATCACAAGAACTAGTGTGACCAACACCCGTAACCCTTTCCCCACCAACTTCGTCCGAGCATTTCTACTTCAACAAACCTGCGGTCAATCATCTCCACAGCAACGCCGTTTGCGCTGGGGTTTAGTTGCGATCGGATCTTGCAATCTAAGTCAGAAATGTGTCAAACTACAAGTATCCCTGAAATTTTATGTCAGGGCACTATGTCATCCTCACTGCCCGCTAGTAGATGGACTGATCGTTTTACAACACTGATTTTATCAACGGTTGGAGCTTTGTCGGCAAACAGGCTATAGACGACTTCATCAAGCGTCCAGCGGAAAGCGTCGCTTGGAAACGGGCATTCTTTTCAAACTTCAATAGGCACTTTATGCAGTTAGGACTTTCTAAACGTCGCTAAACATAACCTGCATTTCCGCATTGTGGAAAACAGGATGAATAACAGGACGGAAGTTTCCAACCACATGGGTAGACAAGCCACTCCTACGTGCTGAGGTGCGGGCCGTTTGTTGGGACCAAAGTGCAAACTTGGAATACCCCGTTCTAAGCGTGGCAGAGGAGATGGGAAGTGCAGTTTGTGTTGACTTCAAATTTAAGCCACGGTAACAAGTACACATAGCAAACAACGTTGGTAGTGAATTCGGCTTGTACTTCCAGTTTTGGACATGGTGTTCTTGAACTTGGTCTACACTTTTGATACTGTCGGAAAAGGAATGTACTAGAAAATGCGGCAGACTTTGGTGTAGGATATAGGGGAAACTTTCGTCCCTTACTATCCATTACCCGACACACCATATCTCTTATTAAGACTGAACTCCGACATCACCGTGCTTATCTTGTTCCTTCATAGTTTCGAATATCACTCGTCCAGCACGTTAACGAATCTGGCCCTCCGAATCCTGTTATATCCGGGGTCCCAGCCGTCATACAAATATCGGACCATAAGTGCCCACGAAATCCTTCTATCGTTATTCCTCACCTCCCTCCGGAGCAGTTACTTGCGTACAAGCGGGCTCTATTCATCCAGACCCTATCTCCAGAACAAGCTGCCTCCTTCGAGCAATTCTTTTCAGCCATTTCACCCGAACAAGTAACAAAACTGCATATTCCCTTGCCAGTATTCAGTCAAACATAAGGTCTGACAAGCCCTCACCACTCACCACAGCACCTCCGAGCTTAACATCACCGGCCCGAGACCCTGCACCAAGCTCCCCGCAGCCGATAAGGTTGAACTGATCTCTGCAACCCGTCAGGCCATCCGGAAGCGACTCGAGTTCAAAGCGGTCTACAGCCCCTTCGCAACTTCTCAAATCTCAAAAGATGATGGGGGAGAAGTGGAAAGCAACCCCAATCCTGCACCGACTGCCAGCCACAGCAACAGTTACTGTCATCTGATAGGAGAAGATGGAGGCGAGGCAGAAAACGATTATGAATTTAAATTGAGCGACAACTCCGATGAGGATTTCGTTCTAGAATACCCCACGAACGATGCTAGTGATAGTGCCGCAAATGACGAAGTGCTTCCACTGTGGGCGCGAATAGGACATAAGACATCCAACGACGCAGGGTACCGCAATAATCGAATAATCTGTCAGTGGGTGCTCGCAGGCGATCCTCACCCCTTCCACTTTCTGCTAGATTCGGAGGTTGCGTGGTATAAGCTCAGCGACGCTGAGCAACTGGTACAAGTGGAAAAGGTTCAGAAGGCTTTTCCGGTCTCACCTCTTCAAAATCCCGCACTGTGTAGCGAACTTATCAGAAGCATTCAATTTCAGCAGGAAAAAACCAGGCAGGGTCTTAGGGAGAAAGGAATGAAGAGGAGAGCAAGTGGTAACTATAGGGGTGCCAGTGGTAAGAGGGGGAAGAAATAAATAAGTGTACCATAGAGCTATTTGGTTCAGCTTGTGATTGATAGATAAATTTAATTTGTGAGTTTGTTTTGTACGGCGTTGGTGATTAGTCTGCAAAGAGGGTGATGATGGTGATGGTGATGGTGGTGAGGACGGGACTCATGATAGTAGTGGTGGTGAGAGTGACCTTAAGTCATCTAGACGTACAGTACCTCCGTAGTCTATACTTCCGAGAGCTTTGTGTAGGAGTAGAGTCCATACCTAGCCTATGCTTCAGGTCTCCAGACGGTGACCTATAGCTGGATGTAGTCTCTGCTTCTAGCATTGTCGTGTAGGGACTATACCACAAAACTAGATTCCTTGATCTTTCCCGAGAGAGGACACCACCGACCGCTAGGCAGATGGACTGCCTCCACCCATACACAATCGCGGTGATAACATATAGTAAGCTAATCGAATGGCAGAGTATATACTAATCGGATAAATGATTGGCTGAAATTCCATGAGATCGGCAGCTCAGCCAAGAAGTTGACACATTTAGGAGATTGTCATACTGACCTTCCCATTCGCCAGGTCCTCTAACTCTCCATGATGGGCGGGAAAGTGTCTTGAGATGAAGTCGGAAGATGAATTAGTGCCTTTTGTTCCTGAAGGTGAAGCTGGAGAGGTTCAATCCTCTCGTGGGCGATGTATGAAGTACACGGAGGGGGGTGAGGAAGCAGCTTGCTAGTGCCGAATATAGTAGAAATTGCCCAAACCAGGTATGCACGTAATTGCTAGGCTTTCTGTGTGCACCCCTACCCTACTTCCTCTCGCGATGATCAGAGAAGAACTCGGGGATCGATTGGGCATGCTTTCGGGGCTGCGAGAGATCAGTAAGTCGATAGAAAGCTGGGTCTATTTTTAGACACGCACTGCTACTGACGCAGCATTTGTATTTCGAGAAGTTGTCGAATGGGGATCGAGATTCTACGTCAATTGAAATTGCCGTCTTCTGGTACCTTCGCCATGGGATTTTCGGGACTATAGCCACATCAAAGAACTGGTAAAGAATGATTTTGTTCCCCACTTCTTATCATATCCGGAACTCCCACGAACAATATGGACAATGGCATTTCGAATGGGAAAAGCACAGTTTCTTTTGTTTGGTGAATTACTTTTCTAGGCAGAAATACCCAAGTTTTAGGTTTAGATCAGTACCTGCATGCTGATAGAATTAATAAGGGAGAAGTGGGGTTTGCATCGCGGAATGGGGCGATGTCAATATCTCAGTAAGTGCCTGCCTTACAGTAGGTAAGTGCGATTGCCTTTTCGTTATGTCTGTAGAATCCTAAACCATCAGCAAAAAGGGTGTGAGTACTATCGGGTGTGGTCGTCGTCAAAGAACTACTTGAGTACGTCACCTTGTTCCTGAATTCGAAGATGGAAAACTCTGACGGAAGTTGCGACTAAGTACTTAGTGCCTCGGTACCTGCACCTTGAAAACACGTCAGGTATCCAGGCTGCTGATAAAACGATATTACAGTAGGACAGTGCAGTCATTCACACCGCTGCAGCCCGCAGGCAATTTTTCCTCACGCAAAGAAGCATGAGCTGCATTTCGCTCCTCAATTTATGCAAAGAGGGGTTGTGGATAAGGTTGCGGGGTAGCTGTGGCATTTCCGACCTTGAGCATTCTTCCATCACCAAGTCACCAGAATAGCTCTCCTAGTCTTCTGCCGCCGGGTCTCTTCGGGAGCTTAATCGTCTCGCTTTTCGAAACACTGATATTTGATATGTTTCACCCAAAAGCCGCATACGCCACATCGTGTATTAACCTATTGTCGGATCGCCAGCTCGATTCCTTACGCCCAACTCGTCTAAAACTGTCGATCAGTTCGGGCTCATTAGATCACTACAATTTTAGATACCAAAGCTACTCCGTCGGGAAAGTCGGCAGAGCAAGCCGGGGAGAGGAAACCCCCTCCATTTTACTTCAGGTGCACATCAATATCAGTTTACTAATTATGAAAGCGTTGTTAGAACAGTACAATACTTCGCAGAAGCTGACGCGACTTGTCCGGATGCCTTGATTGAAACCACTGCCATGGATGCCATCACCCAAGCACCGCGTGATGTACTCTACGCGCCAGAAAGCCCATTGAGCTCCTGGGAATTTGCCGGCATCCGCGGGCATCCGCGGGCACTAGGCGCTGGATTGACAATCTCACCCGAATGGAACCGCAATATAGCCAGACCTCCCAACGGTTGAACCAGTGCACTGCTTGTAAAGAGTTAACCAGTGCGGTATGTAGTTAGTTCTTGGCAGTGCAGTGCAGTTGGTGGAGGCTCACAGTGCAGTGCAGTGCAGTTTGTAAGT
>Ga0307515_10000606_pt1 | contig 83672 bp, 84 predicted proteins | sample 17_EM_MG_FD_194513 | JGI IMG/M metagenome (GOLD analysis project Ga0307515, IMG submission 194513) | Populus trichocarpa ectomycorrhiza microbial communities from riparian zone in the Pacific Northwest, United States - 17_EM | ecosystem: Host-associated > Plants > Roots > Unclassified | place... | reverse complement strand
TCCAAGCGTCTCCACTCGGGCCTCGGCTACAAGACTCCCAACGAAGTCTACGACGAGTACCTGAACGGGCAGCGTGCGGCGTAATTCGGGCCACTAAACGTTTGTCCGGAATTTCCGGGGCGGATCAGTCGCACCATGGCCGGCGTCACGTGGCTGTAGATGCCGGGGACGCCGCGGAGGCGGTGTCCGAGGCGTTTCGCCTGGGCGACTTCCGGGATGTCGTCCTCGATGAGCCAGGTCTTGTGGGTGTGGCGGAGGTCGTGAAAGTGCATGCCATCGATGATGGGTGCGGTCTTGGTGCGGGGGTTGCCGTTGACGGCTGGTCGCCAGACGCGGCGTGACATGGAGGAGCGGCGCAGGTGCGCCCCGCGGGCACCACAGAACACCATGTCGTGATCGTGGCTGTCGATCACCTCCTGTAGCAGGACGACCAGGAACGGTGGCAGATGGACGTCGCGGGCGGAGTCCGCGGTCTTGGGAGGGCCGAGGTAGAGGTTGCCGCTGACCTCGTGCAGGGCTCCGACGTCGGGGTCGATGCGGATCAGGCCGTCGCTGAGGCGGGCGTTGGTGGTGGCGAGGCCGGCGAGTTCACCCCAGCGCATGCCGGTGTAGGCGGCGGTGAGGACGAGGATCTGTTCCGAGCGGCGATCGATGCGGCCGGAGACCCGGTTCACCTGGACGGGAGTAGCCGTGGGGCGTTCGGCGGGCCGCCGCGTGACGACTCGGACTCCTTGACAGGGGTTGAGCGCGATGCGCCGGTCGGCGACGGCTTCGCGCATGAGCAGGCTGAACAGGGACATGACGCTGGCGACGCTGCTGTCGGCCAGATGAGCCTTCAGGGCCTTGACGAACACCTTGACGGACTGCCTGGTGATCTTGTTGAGGGCGACGTCGCCGAAGCGGGGCAGGATGTGGTTGCGCAGGTGGCTGTGGTAGGCGGCCCACTTCGCCTGTCCGGCGAGGTGTCCGGGTTCCCAGATGTGTACCCATTCGGTCAGGGTGATGCGGCCGAGGTTCGGGTCCAAGTAGGTGTCGTGGGCTTCGTCGATGTCGACCTGTTTGCGGCGCAGCTCGGCGGCGGCGCGCGTGGGGTGCGAGGAATCGGTGCTGACGGTTCCATCGGGCATCCGTAGCCGGACTCGGTATCGGGTGCCGCGTTGTTCTATCCAGGCCATGGGCCGCTCCCATCACAACGGTGGTCATCGTGGTGTGCATGAACGCTTCGATCCGCCGCTGGTGGCAAGTCGCGTTTCCGCAGGGTGGTCGGGGTTCGGCGGCGCGGGCGACGGCGGCCGGTCGCGGGCTGGGCGGCCGCGGCGATGATCGCGGTCAGGTCGGTGGGGGAGAAGCGCAGGTGTTTGCCGAGGAAGGTGCAAGGGACGGTGCGGGCGGCGGCTTTGCGGCGTAGCCAGGACTCGGGGACGTGGAGCCGCCGGGCGGCTTCGGCCGGGGTGTAGAGCAACGCGCCGCTGTCGGATGCGCTGTCGGCGCCGGTGTGAGACGCGGCGATGTGGCGGTGGCTGGACTGGGGATCTGAGGATGGCGTAGCCATGGGTGGTCACTCCTGTGGATCGGATCAACTTGGGCATGGGTGGATCAAGAGCGTCCGGAGACAGAGCCAGCCGGCACCCCATGAAGGGGCGCCGGCTGGCTGGCAAAGCGCATGGTTGTTGGGAGCCCGGCATCGCAGGCAGGGCTGGGTCTCGCCGTGGGCCCTTGCCGTCGGTTGGGCCGCCGAACGGCCCGAATGCGGGTGCGGGCGAAATCGAGGCGGCAGGGAAGGTCGTTGGCCTTCGGCCTCATTTGTACTGCCACGGCGGGCGCTGTAGCTCATTTGCGAAGCTGTGGACTCTAGTACGGCCACTTGTCTGCCCCATGAGATCGAGGTAGCCGTCAGTCCGTCGATGCCGGCCCCGGTACGAGGCCGCCACTCGGGCCGGCAACGGATTCTTGCTGCCTCTGACTGGCTCAGCAGGCACGACGAGGGTTCTGACTACGGATCAGAAGTAGACGCTCGTGAATATTGATTGAGCAGTCAGAACAGATAGGCCGTGACCTGGGTAAACACAGGTTCACGGCCTAACTTGTTTCCGCATACTGGCGGAATTTCCCAGGTATTGGGACCGTGGTGATCCGGTGGTGATCGATCGTTTGGGAACGGTCTGTGCTGCCCATAGACGTTGCGGTTCAGTCAATGTCGTTCCCTCCACCGCGCGGGCGAGCGCGCGCCCAGCCGACCCGTGGCGAGCCGAGCACCTGTAGCGCCGCCGTAGGACTCGGTAGGGTGCCGCCGGGGTGCTCGACCTACTCCAATCTGGGATCAGCTGCCGGGCCTGATGGCTCATACTGATCACGTGAACCTGTCACAGGCGCTCAGTATCGTGAATCGGCCGCTGAACGTGCAGGGACACAGTGACGGGGTGCGGGCTAAGACCGTCAACATGGTGACAGGGCCGACTGGGCCGCACCTGGCGGAGGTCCCCAAGCTCGACGGCATGTTCGGCATCCGCGCGGTCGATGTCCTGTTGCGACTGGCGACAGCTACTCGCCCCCGCTATCAGGTGGACGTGCTGGACATGCAGCTGCATTGGGGATTGCTGCGCTATCTCGGATTCTTCGACCGTAGCTTTGACGGCTCTTCGCGGATGCGGCTGTCAGATGCTGGACGGCGCATCCCCGGCAATCAACGTCGTGTCACCTCGGAAGAGGTCGGGATCGGTTTCGCTGTTCTGCTGGCTGAAACCTGGATGGCCACGGCTGGCGGGTCCGGAGTCACGAGGACGGTGGACGTCGATGTGGCGTTGCAGGACGAAACCATCGTCGCTGGCGGTCAAGTCAAGAAGGTCAAGAAGGCTGGCACGAAGCGCCCTGACTACCTGCTCATCGCTGACATCCCCGGCAGACCTGGCGCCGTGAGAATCGCCGTGCTGGAGTGCAAGGGAACAAAAACACCCGGCTACTTCGTACAGCAACTGTCCGCCGCCGCGCATCAACTGCACGGACTTACCGTCGACGGTCGCCGCCCGACGGGTCTGGCAGTGAGCACGCTGCTGGGCAGACCACCTGTCGCCTTCTACGCCCTCGAATCGCCACGCGGACCAAGGCCGACATACGGCGAGGAGCATCTGCGTGACGTCGACATGATCATGGAGCCAAGCCCCGACGAAGAAGTACCCGAGTTCGTACCAGCGGCAGATCTGGACGTCGACCTCAGCGACTACGACCTCGACCCCGGCAATTACGAGATTGACGTGAGCCAGGGCACCGTCGACGCGGGCAACTTGGCGGTTGCGGCACTCCAGGCATCCTGGGCCTCGATCGCGGACATGGCCGGCAACGACGGCGCCTTCCGCAGATGGGCATCAGGCCCGATGCTTCGCAGACTCGAACGGCAACAGAGCGCTCAGCGAGAACGGGTGACCATATCCCTGCGCAACGGATTGGACGTCCGCGGTCTCAGGAACGTGATGAGCCTGCCTGGCGGGCAGCTGGAGGTCGTTCTTGGCGTCGAATCCGGTGTGGATGCTGCTCTGGACGGCAACGATCCGAGACGAATCCTCGCCGCACAGCAGCAGCTGAGCGACGTACGCCGCCAGATCCCCGAGCTCCGACGGACCGGCGACCAGGTCGAAAGCGTCAACAGCGACGGCTCGGCGCTGGTGCTGAGGCCGTTGTGATCGAGCGGGGCCCTGTCCGTCTACGAGAAGGTCAGGGCCCATTCCGACGCGGTTGAGCAGGCGCGCGCCGAATATGCGCAACTCGGCCGTACCGGCGCCCCGGCGATCATCCAGGCCCGGGCCGCCGAGCCGCTCGACGAAGCGCTGCAGGCCCGCGTTGCTCAGCTCCCTGCCGACGCCCGCCCCTTGCCGAGCATCGACGAATACGACCAACTGCTCACCCGCCGGTCAGCGCCTTAGAGTTGTTTTTGGTCTGGAAACTGCAACCGCCGTGCCCGTCCGGACCTCCCGTCTCTGGAGCGCTACTCATTCGTCGCGCTGCAGGCTGGCCTGCGGACGGGCGCGAGCAGATCAACGGCTTCGGCCCACCCACCGGTTCCGATTCCTCACCGGACAACCAACCTTGCTAAGAGCGGCCCGCGAGCCGTCATACTCGCCCGGTGACCTCCGATCCTCCCGTCCGGCCCGGTCCGCCCATCACCTTGTTCATCGACGCGAACGACTCGGCTCTGCGCCACGAAAGCGAATACGGCCCCGTGGTCAATCACGCCGTGCTGGCCTCGCTGCTGTCGCTCGATCCCCACCGCCAGCTGCAGTTGCAGACCTGGTGGGGCTCGCTGATGCTGCCGGTCTTCCGGCTGACCGAGGCGGACACCGACGGCACGGTGACCCTCGACCAGGACCTCTTCCTGCTCTGGTCCTCAGCTACCCGGCTCGTACACGACAGCGACGCCCGCTGGTCGCGGCCGGCCGCGACAATGCCGTGGCTACTGGGCACCAACACCCGCATCTACCTCGGTGTCCTGACCGGCCTGCCCGCTGACCTGCACGAGGCGCTGCACGCGGCGCTCACCGACCACGGCTGGTACCTCGGGATGATGAACGTCCAGGCGGACAACGCCCTGCACCACCAGGTGTTCGACCTGATCAAGGGCTGGCGCTTCAACCAGGGATTCGTCGCAGACGATCCTGTCCATCTGCGACCGCAGGAGGTCTTCGACGGGCTGCCCGTCCAGTTCGGCCCGGGACCCGGTCGCTGGCCCAGCCGTGACCTGGCCGTCGGCTGGCGCTCGGCCGTGACCCCCGGCCCCCGGCATCCGCAGACCTACCAGGAAGCTCTGACCGCGGCGGTCGCCCGCTACCGCGACGCCGAACGACCGCTGACCTTCGCGGTCGGCCGCCGGTCACCGATCGCCGACGACTTAGAAGGCAAACTGCACGGCTACGCCCTGAATCCCAACCACCCGGTCGGCGGCCCGAAAGCCGTCTTCTTCACCATCGCTCTGGGTCTGCGCCAGGACGACTGGCGGCTGCTGGCCGTCCAGCTCATCTCCGCCCTCGAAGCCGGCGCCCCGCAGAAGTTCCGCGACGAGAGCCGCTTCGGCAGTCAGCAGCACCTGAGATTCGAGATCAGCGCTCCCGTCTTCGGCCTCAACGGCAGGTCCGCGATGGTCACCGCCGTCTGGAAGGTCGAAGACCACGGGCCGGTCCAACTCGTGACCGTCACCCCCGGCAAGAAACAGGGGATCGCCGCGCAGGACGACGCGCTGCAGGACGGGGATCTGGCCGGGCTCTACGCGATCGCCGTCGAGGTCGCCGACGCGGCCCGCCTCGCCTGCCGGCCGACCCCGCTCGCCGTGGCCGGCGGACCCGACGGCATCGAGATCTATCCCGAAGGCCCCGTCGGGTTCGCCTGGGTTCGATTTCTCAACCCGGCGGCCCCACTCGCAGTCTGGCTGGTCGCGCAGAAACACGCCACGGTCAGCGAGGGCCGCGTCACGGTGGCGTGCCCGACGTTCGACTACGAGCCGGCGATCGCCTGGGCCACAGCCTTTGCCGGTGTCATGCAGGCTGCCGGCCACGACTGCACCGTCGACCACGAGCTGGACTGAGTCCGCCGGCCAGCCACTTCGCTCTGACACGCTGTCCGCGCTGGTCCAGGAACTCGGCGTCCCGACGCCCGACGCCCGCGCCGCCGCGATCCGCCAGCACGCCCTCGAACTGCCCGCCCCGATTGTCGCAACAGCGCTCGGCTACCACCAGGTCACCACCGCCCGCCTCGCCGCCGAAGCGGGCACCACCTGGGCGAACTACGCCGCTGGCAGAAATGCCTAACAGGATCCAACTATCTCGCTGTCGAGGGCCGGACCAACTCGACGCCAGCGCCGGGCTTCACACTCGACCCGCGCCAGACCACCAGCCCCTTTGCTGTCTGATTGCACCAACACGTCGGTGCTTCCGAAAGGCTTGATCAGCCAGGCGAGAACAGGCTCTGACCGGGTTGCACCAGCTGCGCCACTCCGGGCTGACACATCTGGCCGCCAAGGGCCGCAGCGCCGCCGAGCTCCAGGCCAAGTCCCGCCACCAGCACCTGGCCACGCTCGGTATCTACGTCTGGCTCGGCGAGGAGACCTCCGCCCGCATCACCGCCGAAAACGACGAGCACCACCGACGGCGCCGGCGCTGACCTCACATTCCCCACGTACGAACGGCGAGCAGCGCCGGCGCCTCGGTGGACGCCGACGCTGTGTACCCCGGTCGCACTGTCAGGCCAGCACCTTGTGCAGGGCGGCCGCCACGGTTGCGGCGGTGACCACCGCGGCCAGCGCCTGCGCCTTTAGCAGGGAGTCTTGAAGCTCCTCAGCGGCCAGGGTCCTGTTGCGGTACGGCTCGGCGAACTCCCGCGCCCCGCCGCCTTCCGGGTTGTTTGATCTCTACGCTGCGGGAATGCCAGACAACCCAGTCGACCTGCTGGACCTCGTCCATGCCGACGGCGAACGCTATCTCCGGACCTACTTCAGCACCTTCACCGGTCGCTGGTTCGAAACCCTGGCCGGCGGCGGTGACCGTGACGACGTCCGGAACCGGATTACCGCCGATGATCTGATCGCAGTGCAAATGCTGGACGTGAAGGTGCCGCCGACGGCATGCCGAGACCTGCTCGAAGGAGCCGCTGGCACGACCATCGGCGAGTTTTTAGCCGAGATCCCCACCAATGTGGAAATGGGGACTCCCGAGGCGAAAGCTCTGGTGCAGCCGGAGGGCGTCGCCAGCCAGGCGTGGAAGTTGCTCGACGATCAGGCCGGTATCGACTACGTCATCGCCGGGAAAATCATGGCCCGGAAGCGGCCGAAGCTGTTGCCTGTGTACGACTCGTGGCTGTACTGCCTGTTCGGATATCCGCAGCCGCCAGTGTGGCCGAGATACCAAAAGCATCTCGCACACGACGGAGGCGCACTGCGTGCGACCTTGGCCGACGCGCGAGCCGCAGCGGATGTAACAGCGCAGACGAGCTCGCTGCGGGCACTCGATGTGGTGTTGTGGATGCGGCACCGAGAGCTGTCGCCACGCTGTTCCAAGACCAAGACGTGCCCGGCTTGGGATTCTGTGGTGCTGGCGCTGCCCTAATAGGGGTTGGTAACGCCCCTGCGAGGAGTACCGCTAACGTGTCCAGTTTCCTGAACACTTCGGATGCTGGAGGCTGCTGATCATGGACATGGTGGCCTGGCGCCGCCAGCGGCGGGTGCTGGCCCGAGTGACCCGGGCGGCGTGGCGGCTGGAACAGGCCGAGCAGGAACGTGTGTTGAGCGACAGCCGAATGTCAGTGGATCGCGACAGAGAATGTCAGTAGCAGCGACAAGCTTTGTCAGTGGCTTACCTATGCCGGGTGAGGCTGAAGGCCACGTCCGGGTGGAGCTCGGCGTGGTGGGGGCCATTGTGGCTGCATAGAAGGCCTCTGTCCTTGAGGTTCTGCTCGGTGGGTAGGTGTTCCTGACGCCAGCTGGCGTAGTCGGTGGTGTTGCCGATGGTGTGCGCGGTGAGCAGCGCGTTCGCCTCCGCGACGGTCAGGGTCGAGCGGTAGCCGGCCGCGCTGGTAACGGCCTGGCGTTGCTGGCTGCTGAGCACGTCGTGCCGGGCGGTAACGGTCCACCCGTTCGGCACGGTGCGGCGCAGCGCGACTGGGCCGGCAACGTGCGGGTGGTCGCCGGCGTGGGCGAGCGCCGCCACGACCCGGTCGAGGTCCCATGTCAGTGCTGTCGCCAGTTCCTCGCCGGTCAACGGGGTGCTGCTGGTGGCCAGCGCGGTCAGCACGGCCAAGGCGTCGGTGTCCAGGGTGTCGTGGTCAGCCGCGGCGGGCGGTTGGCGCCGGTTGACCAGGACCCGGTCGAGGGCCGGGATCAGGTCGGCCGGGTGCAGGTCGAGCCGGGCGGCCAGCTCGATCAGGGCACGTACCGGCAGGCCGGGCAGCGCGCCGGAGGTGTCGCCGGGGTGGAGGTGGTGCGGGTGGACGCCGAGCAGGTCGCCCAGTTCCCACAGCGACAGCCCGGCGGCGTACATCCGCTGGTGCAGCAGGTTGTCATTCATGCAGCGTCGTCGGGTAGCGGTAGGCGGGACGGCGGGCGGCGGTGTAGCGGTCGAGCTGGGCGAGCGACAGGCTGCGCTCGACCAGCCAGCCCTTGGTACGTGGGGTCAGGCCGATGTCGGCGCCGTACCGGCACGGGTCGCGGTGTAGCCAGGGCGGGTTGAGGTGCAGCCGTTGGAAGGCGTTTTGCGCCGCGATGCGCAGCATCGCGGTGGGGTCGCGGCCCGGGACGCGGCTGTGCACGAAGTACGGATCGGTGTCCTGGGCGCCTTGGAGGCGCCGGAAGGCCAGGTGCGCGGCGATGATCGGCCGGGCCGGTTCGGGGATCACGATGGTGCCGGCGCAGGAACGTTCGCGGATGCCGCTTGGGCTGTTCTGGTCGAGCGGGGCGTGAGCCAGCCCGTGGTGGTGCTGCGCGCTGGTCGGTGGCGGGCTGACGGTGGCGCCGTCGGCGGCGATGTCGCCGACCTGGAAGCAGTGCAGCCGGGTCGGGGCGTGGTTGAGGTGCAGGGACAGGACGGTCGCCGCGGCGGTGTCGGTGCGGCCGCCGAGAGCCAACGTGGCGGCGATGCGCGGGGTGAGGTCGCCGAGTAGCCGGCCGGCCGGGTCAGGGCCGAGCGCGTCGGGCGTCCCGCGCAGCAGGATCGCGTAGCCGAACAGCGCGGCCTGGGTGGCTCGTAGGGTGATCAGGGCGGTCGCCGCGTCCGGGGCCGGGCCCAGCTGCACGTCGCGTAGCCAGCCCAGCAGCGGCCACGCGATGTCGGCCAGCGGCGGCACCAGCAGCGGCAGGTCCGGGCTGTGCTGCTGGCGGTACAGGTCGACCATCTGCTGGTCGGTGCGGTCGCGGGCGGCCCGGTAGACCTGGTCGACGCGGGCGAACGCGTCGCGGCCGAGGTGCCGGCGGCAGGCGGCCCGGAAGGTGGTGAAGTCCGCCGCCGGCAGCGCCGGCCACGACGCCGGGAACACCGGGGCCGGCCGCTGCTCGTCGATGGGGGCGGTGAGCGCACGGCGCATGGTCGCTACCGGCATCCGGGCGACGTGCAGACCGGCCGCGGTCAGGGTCTTGGCGGTCAGGGTGGCGGCTTCGGCGTCGGGGCTGCTCCAGATCAGCCACGGCGTCGCGCCGGCGTGCAGGGCGGCGCCGGCCAGGTCGACCAGGATCGCCGTCGACAGCTGGTGGGCGCGGTCGACGACCACGTCGGTGACCGCGCAGGCCATCAGCCAGGCGCGGGCGCTGTCCCAGATTTCGTGGCCGCTGACCCGGAACTGCTCGTCGCGCAGCACGTTCGGGTTCTTGCCCAGCGCGGTGAGCACGTCGAACCCGATCGCGGTGCGGTCCCCGCCGCCCGGGGTCGGGCGTACGACCACGGGCACCACCTCGAGCAGTGCCCGCGGGACGCGCCGGTGGCCGAGCTGCTGCAGGTAGCGCACCGTCTCGGTCGGGTCGTCGCCGTTGTCGACCCAGCCGACCCACGGGCCCGGCGCGGCCCCGGCCCGGTCGCTCACTCCAGACCGCCGAGCAGCGCGTAGGCGTTACCAGCCACGTCGGCGTCGAGGGTGTTCAGGCCGGCCTCGCGGCACAGCGCCGCCGCGGTGTGGGTGAACACCGCCCAGTCGCGCAGGGTGCCCTTGCCGTAGACGACGTCGACGTCGGCCAGCAGCGCCTCGTCGGCCTCGGCGTAGATCGGGTGGTAGCCGCGCATCAACGCGGGCACCTTGTCCCGGGCGAGCGGTTTGAACGGCAGCCGCCGGAACACCCGCGAGCGCAGCATCGGCTCCCGCGACAGCACTTCCCAGCAGCCGTCGCTCGCCACCCACATACAGCAGCGCGAACCGGGTGTCGCTGTGGTCGTGCAGGTGCCGCAGCAGCTCGATGCACTCGCCGTTGAGCCGCTGCGCTTCGTCGATCACGACCAGCCGCGGGGTGCCGGCCAGCAACCCGACCAGCTGGTTGATCAGGTGGAAGCGGCTGCGGGAGGTCGGGGCCGGGTTGCCGGTCAGCGCGGTGACCAGTTCCGCGGCGACCCGCAGCATCGTCGGCTTGGACGGGAACGCCAGCGAGCAGGTGACCACCCGGTGCTCGCCGGCGTCGCGCAGCCGTTCCAGGTTCGCCTCCACGGTGAACGTCTTGCCGGTGCCGGCCGGCCCGTGGATGACGCCGGTGGCCAGGTTGCCGACCAGGTCGTCGACGACCCGGGCGGCGAGCTGGTAGGTGGGCGTGGGCAGCGTGGCGGCGCCGGCCAGGCCAAGGAAGTGGGTGGGCATCAGTCGCGGGTCTCCTGGGGCGCCGTCGGGTCGGTCAGTCCGAGCAGGTTCGTGCGGGCGCGGCGGCGTAGCATCTCGTCGCTGCCGCGGCCGATCAGCTCCCGGGCGCCGGCGGCCGGGATCAGCCGGGACTCGGCGGCGCCGTCGTGCTCGCCGGTCAGCGGAGCCAGCTCGGCGCGGGTGCGCGCGGACGCCCGCCGGCGGGCGGTGCCCAGCCGCTTGGTCTCGGCTTTCGCGTGCTGCCGGAACGCCTCGGTCTGCTCGGCCGACAGCTGGCCCTGCGGGTACGCGGTGCACAGGTGCTTCCCGTCGAGGTACACCTCGATCAGCCGGTCGTCGTGCGGCATGAACCGCACGTGCACGCTCTGCCCGCCGCGGCCCTGCAACTCCGGCGCCACGTACGCGAGGCCGTTGAACCGGATGCCGTCCTTGTTCACCGTCCGCTCGACGCCGGCCAGCAGCAGATGCCGCAGCGACCCGGCCTCGATGCGCTGCAACGCGGTCGCGTCGTCGGCCCAGGCCTGCGCCGGGGTGCGCCCGGCCAGCATGCTGTGCGGCCGCTCGGTGTTGTACCAGGCAACCCACGGCGCGAACCGTTCGGCGACGAACCGCTCGATACGCATCGGCCCCACCGCCGCGGTCTCCGCGGCTGCCCGGTCGCGGGCGGTGTCCGACAGCGGCCCGTGCAGCCGGCCGCCGGCATCGGGGTGCTGGTAAGAAACGTGTCACCAGCCGCAAACGAAAGTTGTCCGTTGAGCTGACGCTCGAACGGGTGGTCACGGGCAGCGCCAGTGCTGGGTCATCGCGATGATGTCCGGATGGCCCAGGCCCTGGATCTGGATGAGCTGGTCGAGCACTGGACGCTGCTGGACGACGAGCGGGACCTGATCGCGGGCAAGCGCGGGCCGACCAGGCTCGGGTTCGCGCTGCTGCTGAAGTTCTACACCCGGGCCGGCCGGTTCCCCCGCGGGCGCGGCGAGCTGCCGGACGAGGCGGTCGACTTCGTGGCCCGCCAGGTCGGCGTTGAGCCGGCCGGGCTCGGGCTCTACGAGTGGTCGGGCCGCACGATCGAGTACCACCGGGCGCAGATTCGGGGCCATCTCGGCTTCCGCGAGTGCTCGGTGAGCGACGCAGAGCAGCTGACGCGGTGGCTGGCCGGCACCGTGTGCGAGGCCGAGCGCCGCCCGGAACTGGTCCGCGACGAGTTGCTCGGGCGGTGCCGAGCCGAGCGGATCGAGCCGCCGGCGGCCGGCCGGATCGACCGGATCCTGCGCTCGGCGCTGCACCAGGCCGAGCAGACACTGACCACCCGGCTCGCGGCCCGGCTGCCCGCCGACGTCGCCGAGCGGCTGCGCGCCCTGGTCGCGGTCGAGGTGCCGGACGACGACGCTGGTGAGGAGTCGGTGCTGGCGCTGATCAAGTCGGTGCCGGGCAACGTGAGCTTGGAGTCGATGCTCACCGAGATCCGCAAGCTGCGCGCGGCCCGGGCGGTCGGCCTGCCCGCCGGGCTGTTCGTCGACGTCGCCCCGCGAGTGCTGGCCGGCTGGCGGGCCCGGGCCATGGTGGAGTCCCCGTCACACCTGCGCGATCATCCGGAGCCGTTGACGCTGACCCTGCTCGCGGCGCTGCTGCACACCCGGCTGCGGGAGATCACCGACACCCTGGTCGAGCTGCTCATCTCCACGGTGCACCGAATCGGCGCCCGCGCCGACCGGAAGGTCACCGAGGAACTGGTCAACGCGTTCAAGCGGGTCACCGGCAAGGAGAATCTGCTGTTCGCGATCGCCGAGGCCTCCCTCGACCGGCCCAACGACCCGGTGAAGGAGGTGGTCTACCCGGCGGTGTCCGGCGGCGAGCAGACCCTGCGCGAGCTCGTGCACGAGTTCAAGACGAAGGGGCCGGTGTATCGGCGCACCGTGCAGACCACGCTGAAGGCCTCCTACTCCCACCACTACCGGCGTGGCCTGGTCGAACTCCTGGATGTGCTCGAGTTCCGGTCGAACAACGCCACTCACCGGCCCGTGCTCGACGCCCTGGACCTGATCAACCGGCACGCTGACGCCCGGCTCACCTACTACCCGGCCGGCGAGAGCGTGCCCACCCACAAGGGCGTGCTCGGCGACTGGACCACCCTGGTCTTCAAGGACGTCGGAAGGGGCGGCCGTCGGGTGGTCCGCAGCGTGTACGAAATCTGCACCTTCCAGGCGCTGCGGGAGCGGCTGCGCTGCAAGGAGATCTGGGTCGTCGGCGCCGACAAGTGGCGCAACCCCGACGACGACCTCCCCGCTGACTTCGCCGCGCACCGCGCCGCCCACTACGCCGCCCTGCGTAAACCCCTCGACCCGACCGCGTTCATCCAACAGCTCCGCGCCGAGATGCGCGAGGCCCTGGCCGCGCTCGACACCGGGCTGCCGAAGCTGGCCTGGCTGGAGATCGCCGACCGGGGCAAGAACGGGGCGATCAAGCTGACCGACCTGGACGCCGCGCCGGAGCCGGGGAACCTGCGCCGGCTCAAGAACGAGATTCGCACCCGATGGGGCACCGTCCCGCTGATTGACATGCTCAAGGAGGCGGTGCTGCGCACCGGCTGCCTCACCGGCGTGACCGGTGCTGCCGGGCGCGGCGACCTGGCCCGCGAGGTGCTCGCGGAGCGGCTGCTGCTGGCCATGTACGCGTACGGCACCAACACCGGCATCCGGGCGATCGCCGGCAACGCGGTGCACGGGCACAGCGAGGACGACATCCGCTACGTGCGGCGCCGGTACTTGACCGCAGAGGTCGTCCGCGCCATCGCGACCGAGATCGCCAACGCCACCTTCGCCGCCCGCGCCCAGACGGTCTGGGGCGCAGGCTCCACCGCGGTGGCCTCGGACTCGACGCACTTCGGCGCGTTCGACCAGAACATCTTCACCGAGTGGCACTCCCGCTACGGCGGCCGCGGCGTGCTCATCTACTGGCACGTCGAGCGCAAGAGCATGGCCATCCACTCCCAGCTCATCTCGTGCACCGCCTCCGAGGTCGCTGCGATGGTCGAGGGCGCGATGCGGCACGGCACCACCATGCAGGTCGAGGGCAACTACGTCGACTCCCACGGCCAGTCCGAGGTCGGTTTCGGCATCACCCGGCTGCTCGGCTTCGACCTGCTCCCCAGGATCAAGCGGATCAACAAGGTCCGGCTCTACCGGCCGGCCGCCGGCGAACCCGACGCGTACCCGCGGCTCGCTCCGGCGCTGTCGCGGCCGGTCCGCTGGGACATCATCGCCGAGCAGTACGACCAGATGATCAAATACGCGACCGCGATCCGGGCCGGCACCGCCTCCACCGAGGCGATCCTGCGCCGCTTCACCCGCGCCAACGCGATCCACCCCACCTACCAGGCGATGATCGAGGTCGGCCGCGCACAGCGCACCATCTTCGTCGCCCGCTACCTGCGCAACCGCGACCTGCAACGCGAGATCAACGAAGGTCTCAACGTCGTCGAGTCCTGGAACCGGGCCAACAGCGTGATCTTCTTCGGCAAGGGCGGCGACATCGCCACCAACCGCCGCGACGAGCAGGAACTGTCCGTGCTCTGCCTGCGCGTGCTGCAGGCCGCCCTGGTCTACGTCAACACCCTCATGGTCCAGGACGTCCTCGCCGACGACGACTGGGCCGCGCAGTTGACCGACGCCGACCGGCGCGGGCTGACCCCGCTGTTCTGGACGCATGTGGCCCCGTACGGGGAGGTGAAACTCGACATGAGCAGCCGACTGACCTTGGCCACCGACCCGCAGCACGACGGAGCAGGCCGCCGCGATATCCGGGCCGGGGTGTCCGGACGGTGACGTCGCCCCTGGCCGCGACTTTCCATGATGGCCTGATGACGGAGGGTGATCGGATGCGGAAGTGGGTGTTGGTGATCGCCGTGGGCGTGATGACTGCCGGGTTGGGGGCATTCCTGGCTGTTCAAGGGCTGGACAAGGCGGACAAGTTTTCCAGCGTGTTCGGGTTGTTCGTCGGCGTGGCCGGGCTGGGACTCGCGATATCCGGGGCGGTCGGCGTTCGGAGGCAGGCCAGCGGGCAGTCGGTGACCGGCAGCAGCATCGGCGGCTCGGTGACCCAGGTCCGTGGGGTGCGAGGCGACGTGCGCGTCGGCCCGTCCATACCGGCGGGCGGCCCGCCGCCAGCGCCCGCAGCGTCGGCTGCGGCGCTGGCCGCCGACGGCGGGCAGGGCGAGGAGGCGGGGCAGTCGGTGACGCGGTCGTGGACGGCGGGGCCGGTGCGGCAGGTCGATGATGTCGGTGGCGACGTCGAGGTTGACCGGTGAGCCGGCGGTGGGGGCCGCGACCGGCCGAACGGCAGGTGATAACCGGGAGTGTGGTCTTCGGCGACAGTATCCAGATTTCGCACGTCGGCGGGGACGTGACCGTCAGCGTGGACCGGCCGCCGTACCGGGTGGTTCCGGCCGGGAGCGCGCCGGTGCCGGTGAGCGTGTCGCGGGCGCGGGCGCAGCCGAGCCGGTTGTTGCTGGCCCGTCACCAGGTCGTGCCGTTCACCGGACGCGAGCGCACTCTGGACGACCTGGCTGCCTGGATCGGCGGAGCCGAGCCGGTGGCGGCGCTGCTGGTGCACGGGGCGGGCGGGCAGGGCAAGACCCGCCTCGCCGGGGAGGTGACCGCGCAATGCGCGGCTGCGGGGTGGGTGGTGTGGCAGGTGGTGCACATGCCGACCCCGGTCGCCGGGGCCGCCCCGCTTTCTCGGGCGGAGCTGCCCACCGGTGCGGTCCTCGCGGTCGTGGACTACGCCGACCGGTGGCCTGCCTCGGCCTTGCTGGCCCTGCTCACCCAGCTGCGTGACCTGTACACCCGGGCGCGCACGCGGGTGCGGGTGCTGATGCTGGCCCGCTCGGACGGCTACTGGTGGCCGGTCGTGGCCGACCGGGCCGACAGCGACCTGGGCATCGTGGCCGGCGCGCTGGCGTTGCCGGCGCTGGCCGCCGACAGCGATGACGACCGGCCGGGGCTGTTCAGCGTCGCCGCCGCGCACTTCGCCGCCGCCCTGAACGTCGAGCACTCCGGCTGGCCGGTGCCGGACCTGACCGGGGACGGGTTCGGGCAGGTCCTGGCCGTGCACATGGCCGCTCTGGCCACTGTGGACGCGACCCGGCACGGCGAGACCCCACCGGTACGGGCGGACGCGGTCTCGGCGTACCTGTTGCGCCGGGAACAGGTGTACTGGCAGCAACTGCACACCCGCACCGAGGAGCCGATGCAGACCCCACCCGCAGTGATGCACCGGACGGTGGTCACCGCGACCCTCACCGGCGTCCAACCCCGCATCACCGCCCGGCAGGCCCTCGGGCAGGCCGGGTTCGCCTCCTCCACCACCACCGACGCGGACCGGATCATCGACGACCACACCACCTGCTACCCGCCCACCGACACCCGCAACGTGTTCGAACCGCTGCACCCGGACAGGCTCGGCGAGGACCTCATCGCTCTGTCCAGCACCCCCACCTCCGACCCGGTGAACCACAGTGGTGTCACCAACCTTGCACGTGACTGGGCCCAGGCGGCGATCACCAACCTGCTCGCCACTGGCGCGCAGCCTCCGGCGTGGGCAGCGACGGCAGTTACCGTCCTGGTCGAGACCGCCCGCCGGTGGCCGCACATCGCCACCGGGGTGTTGTACCCGCTCATCCATCACCAGCCGGGCCTGGTCATCACTGCGGGCGGGGCCGCACTTACTCGGCTGACCGGTATCCCCGGCATCGACCCCACCATCCTGGAATCCCTCGAACCCCTGCTACCCGCCGATCGGCACATCGACCTCGACGTCGCCGCCGCCGCCATCACCAGCGTGCTCACCCGACACCGCCTAGCCAACACAACCGATCCCGCCGAACAAGCCCACCTACACGCCACCCACGCCCGGCGACTGTCCAACGCCGGACAACGCAACGCCGCACTGTCCCCCGCCTGCCAGGCCGTGTTCATCTACCGGCGGTTGGCGGAGGTCAACCCGGACGCCTACCTACCCGATCTGGCAATGTCGTTGACCAACCTCGGCCTGTACCTATTCGGGCTGGGCCGCAGCGATGAGGCCCTGGTCCCGGCCGAACAAGCCGTGGACATCAACCGGCGATTGGCGGAGGCGAACCCGGACGCCTACCTACCCGACCTCGCCGCGTCATTAACCAACCTCGGCATGAACTTGTCCAGGCTGGGCCGCCGCGAGCAGGGCCTAGCCCTCACCGAGGAAGCCGCGGGCATCCGGCGGCGGTTGGCGGAGGCGAACCCGGACGCCTACCTACCCGACCTCGCCGCGTCATTGACCAACCTCGGCAGCTTCCGATCCGAGGTGGGCCATGTGGGGCGGGCCCTAGCCCCAGCAGAACAAGCCGTGGACATCAACCGGCGATTGGCGGAGGCGAACCCGGACGCCCACCTACCCGACCTTGCCGGGGCATTGACCAACCTCGGCCTGTTCCTGTCCAGGCTGGGCCGCCGAGTGCAAGCGTTGGCCCCGGCCGAACAAGCCGCGGACATCTACCGGCGGCTGGCGGAGGCGAACCCGGACGCCTACCTGCCCGACCTCGCCGCGTCATTAACCAACCTCGGCATGAACTTGTCCAGGCTGGGCCGCCGCGAGCAGGGCCTAGCCCTCACCGAGGAGGCCGCGGGCATCCGGCGGCGGTTGGCGGAGGCGAACCCGGATGCCTACCTGCCCGACCTGGCGATGTCGTTGAGTAACCTCGGCGCCATCCTGTCCGAGCTGGGCCGCGGGGAGCAGGGCCTGGCCCTCACCGAGGAGGCCGTGGGCATCCGGCGCCGACTGGCCGAGGTCAACCCGGATGCCTACCTGCCCGACCAGGCGATGTCGTTGGGCAACCTCGGCATGAACTTGTCCAGGCTGGGCCGCCACGCGCAAGCCTTGGCCCCGACCACCGAAGCCGTGGACATCTACCGGCGGCTGGCGGAGGCGAACCCGGACGCCTACCTGCCCGACCTGGCGATGTCGTTGAGTAACCTCGGCGCCATCCTGTCCGAGCTGGGCCGCGGGGAGCAGGGCCTGGCCCTCACCGAGGAGGCCGTGGGCATCCGGCGCCGACTGGCCGAGGTCAACCCGGATACCCACCTACCCGACCTCGCCGCGTCATTGGCCAACCTGGACATAGACCTGTCCGGGCTGGGCCGCCACGAGGATGCCCTAGCCCCAGCGGCCGAAGCAGTGAGAATCCGGCGCCGGCTGGCCGTGGCGAACCCGGACACCCACCTACCCGACCTCGCCGCGTCGTTGACTAACCTCGGCACCAGACTGTCCGAGCTGGGCCGCCGCGAGGAAGTCCTCGCCCCGGCGGCCGAAGCCGTGGACATCTACCGGCGGCTGGCCGACGTCAACCCCGACGCCCACCTACCCGACCTCGCCGCGTCGCTGGGCAATCTCGGCATGACGTTGTTCAGGCTGGACCACCACGCGCAAGCCCTGGCCCCGGCCGAACAAGCCGTGGACATCAACCGGCAGCTGACTGAGATCAACCCGGACGCCTACCTACTCGACCTCGCCACGTCGTTGGGGGTGTACGCCTCGATGTGCGTGACTGCGAAAGCCCATCTGCTGAAGGCGTTGGATGCGGTCACCGAGGCCATCGACATCCACGAGATGCTGGCCGAGCAACTGCCGCAGAAGTTGGCCGAACAGCTGTTTTCGGCGGCGTACTGGACTCTCGTCGATGTGCTCGATGGGCTCGGCCGGGTTGACGAAGCGGCGGAGCTGCGCCGGCAGTTCGACAAAGCATCGGGCGACGCACAGGATTGAGCCATGGTTGCCTTCAGGGAAGGTCCCTTCTGTGAAGGCAACCGGTAGCCTGACGACATGACCGCCCAGGTGACCGACATCGAGCCCCGCCCAGATCGGCGCAGATTGCCTTCACGAAAGGTTGTGCCGCTGCCGATCGGCGGTCTCGCCGCCCCGAACGCGATCGAGGCCTGGGCCGGCCGCTACCTCGACGCCGCCGTCCGCGGCGTCCGCTCGGCCGAGGTCGCCGACAAGATCGCCCTGCACCTGGCCCGGTTCCGCGACCACTTCCACGCCGCCCACGGCCACGACCGGCTCTCCGCCGTCGTGCAACGCGAGGTCGTCGCCTGGCGCACCCATCTGTCCGCCGCCCGGGAGGCCGGCGGGCTCGGCCTGGCCCCGGCGACGGTCAACACCCACCTCGCCTCGCTGTCCGGGTTCACCACCTGGGTGTGCACCCACGACCCGGCCGCCCTGCCGCACGGCAACCCGTGCGCCAAGGTCGGCGACCTGCCGCTGCCACCGCTCGAACCCCGCGCCCTGGCACCCGGGCAGGTCCGCACCCTGAAGAACGTGCTCGACCGGCTCCCGCGCTTCCACCAGCACAAGGGCCGCCGCCGTTCCGGTGCCGGTGAGCTGCACGGCCACGCCCGGCCGCTACGCGACCGCGCCATCGTGCACACCCTGCTCGGCACCGGCCTGCGCCGCGAAGAACTGGTCAACCTCGACCTGGACCAAGTCACCCCGAACACCCCGGAGGGGCTGCGCGCGGCGAAGAAGGCGAAGATCAGCGGCGTCCGGGGCAAGGGCGGCACGAGCCGCACCGTGTTCCTCGGCGCCGACGGCCGCACCGCCCTGGCCGACTACCTGGAACACGAACGTCCGGCCGACGCCGGGCCGGCCGCGGCCGCGCTGTTCCTGTCCGCCGCCTCGATCGGCTCCCGCCGCCCCGACGGCCGGCTCTCCCCGCGCTCGATCAACCTGATCTGCGAGCAGATCGGCCGCTGGCACGACGCCGAACACACCGACCCGGCCCGGCACATCAGCCCGCTCAGGCCCCACGACCTCCGCCACTCATTCGCCTTCGCGCTCGCCGAGGCCACCGGCAGCGACGCCTACGAACTCGAACGCCGACTCGGCCACCAGTCCCAGCGCTACATCCACCGCTACACCAACCCGCCCGAGGACATCGCCGCCGGCTACGTCGAGAACCTGTAGTCGACACCGTGACCACTTCCTAGATCAACTTCTTGATCCCTCGTCGTACATCCGTTAAGAAGCCCCAAACTCCCCGGCTAAGAAGGAAGGCATCCGAATGCCAATCCCCGATTCATGGCGCGAGGTTCAATCAGCGCCCGGCTACGTCGTCTGCGCGCACAGCGCGTGCACTAAGAAGGCGCGGGACTACGTCACCGATCACACCTGCTGCGGCAAGCCCTACCACGACCAGGCCCACGAGCGAGCCCGCACCGTCGAGGAGCCGCCCGAGCCGGTCTACACGCTCCGCGACCTGCCCGGCCTGCTGGCCGACGTAGCCCGGAGCCGGATCGGGCGGCAGAACCGTGGCTGACACGTACGACCCCCGCTCGACCCGGGGTCGTACGCGTGGGTCAACCCGCCGGGCCGCTGAGCAGGCGGAGCGGGATCCGCTCGCCGCGATCGAACCGAAGCCCGAGCTGGGAAGGACGTCAGTGGGGATGCTCCACCACCCACTGCTCAGACATCGCCGCCGGCTACGTCGAGCAGATGTGATCACCGTGGTTTGCGGCTGGTGACACGTTTCTTACCAGCACCCCGCATCCCGCGGGCCCTTGGTGAAGCCGGGCAGGCCGCACAGCAGGGTCTGCTCCATGGTCTGGTGAATCCGCTCGATCTTGCCTTTGCGGTGCGCGTGGAAGGCCGGCAGCCGGTGCGACTGCACGCACAACGCCGCCAGGGCGTCCTTGACCGCCTCCGCAGCGAACTCGAGCCCCCGGTCGACGCGCACCATCGCCGGGACCGCCCCGAACGGGCCGCGCTGCTCATCGACGACCAGCGCCATCCGCAGCGCGGTCAACACGGTTCCGGTGTGCGGGGTCAACGCGATCGCCCAGCCAACCAACGCCCGGGTGCCGTCGTCGATCACGCTGGTCAGCCACGGGCACACCGCCGGCCCGCGCGGCGGCAACACCAGCACCGGCAGCTGCTTGTGGTCCAGTTCCCACACCACGTTGCGGCCGGTCGCCGGCCGGGTCAGGTACACGCTGGCCGCCCGCCGGCCCTCGTCTCCGGTGCGCCATGCCGCCAGCTCCGCCGGGGTCAGCTCCCGCTCGAACGCCCGCTGCAAGGTCCGCAGCGTGACCGCCGGCGCGTCCGCCCAGCCCTGCACGAGGAAGTCGGGCACCGGAGCGCCGGCCACCTGCCCGAGACCGGCCACCACCGCGGCCCGGGCCCGGGCCACCGCGGCGATGTTGCCGCGGAAGTACGCGAAGGCCTCCCGGTCGGCGCCCGACAGCACGTACCGTCCCGGACCGGACGCCGGCTCCAGATCGAGCCACCGCCAGACGGTCCGCTCGGCCACCCCGAGCCCGTCCGCGGTCAACCGCACGTGCGCGGTGCTCAACGTCCCGCCGGCGCGCAGCGCCACCAACCGGTCAACAGCGGCGCGGCGCCGCTCCGGATCTACCCGCGGCACGCCTGCCGCCCGCCGTGACGCCGCTTGCGACATCGGCCGGTCAAGGTTCGGCTGGCCGCCACACGCCCCATCGTGATCGGTGTCGATCTTTCCGGTGTGGAGCCCGGCCGGGCAAGACCCGTCACCGCAGGAAATGACCCATTCCCCGCGACAACCCACCCGGGCGGGTGACACGGCCGCCGCCCCGACCGGCGGACATCGAGAAACGTCGTACCCGTCTGTCACCCTCGACTCGTACACGTTTCCTGCGACAACCGGTGTGGAGATGCCCGTGGGCGAGGTCTACAAGATCAGCGGGGCCGAGGCGACCCCGACATTCGCGCACGCCGTCGAGACCTACCTCGCCGCGCACACCCTCGCCGGCGCCTGGACGGACGGCACCGCCACCAAGTACCGGCAGACCCTGACCGCGCTGGCCGCCCGGCTCGCCGACGGCCCGGTCGGCGCCGACGTCGCCGCCCTCGACACCCCGGCAGGCAAGGCGGCGCTCACCGCCGCCTACACCGCGGCGTTCGCGACCACCGCCCCGGCCACCCGGGTCCGGCACCTGTCCACCGTGCGCTCGGCCTGCTCCTGGTGGCGCGACAGTGCGCGCTGGCTGGTCACCGACCCCACCGCCGGCTGGATCCGGCCCACGGTGGCCGTCGACACCACCCGGGCGCTGACCCGCGACCAGGTCGCCGGGCTGTGGCGCCTCGACGTCGCCGTACGGGACAAGACGCTGTGGCGAATGCTCTACGAGACCGCCGCCCGGGCCGAGGAGATCCTCACCCTCGACATCGACGACCTGGAGCTGCCGAACAAGCGGGCCCGGGTGCTCTCCAAGGGCGGCAAGACCGAATGGGTGTTCTGGCAGACCGGCACCGCGCTGCTGCTGCCCCGGCTGATCGCCGGCCGCACCCGCGGGCCGGTGTTCCTCGCCGACCGCCGGCCCACCCGGGCGGTCGCCACCAACGACCTGTGTCCGGTCACCGGCCGGGCCCGGCTGTCCTACCGCCGCGCCGCCGAGATCTTCGAGGAGACCACCCGGCCGCTCGCTGACCCCACCGACCAGGCACAGGGCTGGACCTTGCACCAGCTGCGGCACTCGATGCTCACCCACGAGGCCGAGAACGGCACCAGCACCCCGACCCTGCTGGCCCGCTCCCGACACACCTCCGTGCGCTCGCTCGCCCGCTACGCCCGGCCCGGCCCCGAAGCCGTCGCCGCGCACGTCGCCGCCACCGACCCCGCCGCCCGCCGCCACCGACCCCGCCGCCCGCCGGCGCCGATGACTAGGAACGAGCAGATGACCCGACGGCCCGACTTCCGCATCGCCTGCTGCCTGTGCCGCAACCCCATCCCCCGCGGCACCGCCGCCTACGCCATCGCCCAGACCCTGGGCGTTACGCGTGGAACGATCTACGCCTACCTTGATCAGGATCGAGCAGCTTGATGGCAACTCAGTCGTCGGCCGGCGAGCCTTCAGCCAGCACACGGGAGCGGTTTCTGGATTGGCTCTACGAGCACCCGGACGCGACCCTGTCTCAGTTTCCTGATCCCCAGGTACCGGCTCGACGTTCGTACCTGCCGTCCGTACAGCCTTCGTGGGGGGATTCGACGGATACGCGCGCGCGAGTCCGGCCCGTTACGCGGATTCCAGCGCCGCCGATACCGCGGCCTATCCACGAGATCGCGCGCGCCGCCCCGAACCCGGAAGACCCATGGACTTGGTCCACGGCGACGACCGCGTTTCCGTCCGAACGCGAGGGCATCTGGCGGTACCGCCTTATGGAGTTGAGGGACGCGGGCCTGATCACTGAAAGCGGCCGCCCCGACCGAATGCCCGAGGCCAGCGCCTTGTGCGCACTTACCGACGCCGGAAAGAAGGACGTCGAGCAACGTCGCATCCGTCGCAAGACGCAGCGACAGTGGCGCCGCCAGATCGCGGCCATGGACGGCCTGCTGCACTGGCTGAACGAGCAGGACCCCAACGGCGAACGGTGGAACGAGATCGACGGAGTGCTGGAGAGCAGGTATGCACGTTTCGAAGGCGAGCACCTGCCCGAGGACTCGTTTCGCCGCGCCGCGGAATACCTCCAACAGAGCGAGCTGATCCGCGGAGACGGCAACGTTGGCGAGATACCTGGCCCATTGACCGCGCAGATCACCATCAGGGGGCAAACTTGCATTGAATCCGGAGGAAGCGTGGCTGACCATCTGAGCCGACAGAACGAGCACCCTGCGAGCAACACCACCAATATCGGTCACGTGTCCGGCGGCAACATCGCCTTGCACAGCACATACGTCACCCAGACGACCACCACAAGCGGCCTTGCCAGTGACGAGATCGGTGACCTCGTACGCGCAATCGTCGAAGCGCTCCCAGCACTCGGCCTGCCTGAAGAAAAAGCCGCCGAGATCCGCAGCAACACCCACATCATCGAGGGTGAACTTGCCCGACGCGAGCAAGACCCGCACATCGTCAAGACGATGATGAGCCGCACACTCGAGGCTCTCACCGGCGCTACCAGTAGCACGCTGGGGCTGCTCCTGACCGGCTACGCCAAGGAGCTCATGAAAAGAGCCGGCCTACCCATCGAGTAGCCAGCCGGCTCGCCCAACTGCGCACCCGGCTCACCTGAGGAAGCCAGGCCTTCCGGGTGCTCCCGCCCGTGGGCCGGGCCAGGCGCGGACCGGCTCTACTTCGTCCTGGCCGGCCACCGGTAGCGGCTGGGGCGGGCTGTTGCCGGTAGCGCCCGCCAGCCGCCACTACCAGCTGAGCAACAGCAGCGGCTGGATGAACGGCTGGCCGCCAGGCACCCCGCACCGGGTCTCCGCCGTCCCGCGCCCGATCACTCTCTGGCACCCCTGACGGACCCCGTCGAGGGTGCGCTGCCCGACCTCACCAGCTACTGACATTTGGTGTCGCCGCCGCTGACATTCGGCTGTCGCTCAACAACGTGCCTGGGCCCTGGCATCCGCGAAGGCAGAGGGCGTGTCCATCAGGCAGATCGCGCGGGCGGCCGGGTTGTCGCCGTCGCGGGTGCACCAGGTGGTCGCTGGCACCGACGTGGACGCTCTGGATGACGCGCTCGGGGCGCTGCGCCGCGCGGGCTGGCCGGCGCCGGAAGACCCGGACACCGACGATGACGATGGTGAGCTGTCCGGCCGCGCCGACGTCGCCGGGCGTCTGGAGGACGAGGTGCAGTGGATCCGCCAGTGCGCGGACTGGCTGGAACATCTGGACCGGGGACCCTACCCGTCGGTGGTCAACCTGCGTCCCGAGTCGGACTGGCCCCGCCGGTACCACGTCGTGGCTGACATCAAGCGGGTGGTGGCCATCCTGCGGCGGATCGCCTACGACGTGCATGAGCTGGCCCGCGCCCGCCGCGTCGACGACCTTACGCACCCGGTGGGCGGCGGCGATCCGAGGGCGGAACGCCGCCGCCGGGCCGCAGAGTCAGACCTTGACTTCGTCGCGTTCTGCGCCCGCCGCAAGATCCCCTATCAGTCCACCCCGCAGCTGGAACGGGCCTACGACGCGTTCAACGCCGAACGGTTCGAGCGGGGCGAGACCGACCAAGGTTCCTGGGAGGCGTACAACCGCCCGTAGACGCCGGCGGCGGCTTCGAAGGAGATCCGGCCACCACCACACCCCCTGCACCAGGTGATGGCCATTCGATCCGCTCAAGGTCAGCTACGACCGGCTTGTCGCACGACCGGCCCCGGTCCGGCGCCTTCTCGCAGACGGCCTGGCTGGGAAGCCTGCGCCGGGCCGTCTATTCGAGGCGTCCTGGATGCTCGGTTCAGCTGTTCCCATTGCCAACGAGAGCCGCCGCGAGCGCGGCGGCACTGAGGGCTACAAGCACACCCTTCGCGAGGGTCTGCCGGGCCGCTTCATACTGCATGGTCGCGGCCTGTTGCAGTGCATTGGCGAGAGGAACGACGTCCTGGCGGTAGGCCAGCGGAGTCAGCGCGTCGTAGCTGATACCGTCGGGCGCTTGGCTGTCGCTCGTGGCGTCACGGGTCGACACGCTACCGCGCGCCGGGTGGGGAGGGCTCGTGACCAGGCGGAGACAGCGGGACAACGAGTTGTCCACAGGTCCGAAGGTCGGGGTTGCGCAGCCGGTCTCGAAGTCGGAGTCTTGTGTTGCCCGGCGAGGTCACTCCCCGCGGCGCCGGCCACACCTTCGGGCGGTGGGGCGCCGTACGCAGCAGGCCACCGGGCACCCACGCGCGGCGGACGGCCACTGGTGGGGTGCAGCGAGGTGACACCGAAAATGACAGTAGGGCGATCTTGCAGGTATGACGGCACCGGATTCGGCCGTCTCATCCGCCGTCGACACATGACGACACGATTGGCCAACTCGCCTCCCGGAGTCCGGCTCCCTTGGTGCCCGGCGTGCCCCGGGCGGGGCCAAGACGTCCGTCATACCGGGGAGCAGCAGCTGCAGTCAGCGACTGTTGTGGCCGCGCCGGGGTTTCATGAGCACGATCTGGTCGCGGGCTCCGCGGTTTGTGAGCTGGCCGCGATGATCTGTCTGAGGGTGTCGATCGCAGTGTTCGCTGCCGTGGTGAGTGTTGCGTCGAGGTCGGCGGGAACGGTCTGTCCGAGACCTGCGGCGGCGACCGTCTCGGTGAGGGCGGCGCTGATATTGCGGCTGAGGGGTAGTGCTGGCGACTGGGTGAGCAGTTCCGCTGCCGGGTAGGCGTCCAGGTCGCCTGCGATGATCTGTTCGATTTTGGCGACCACGGCTTGGGTGTCGTGGTTGCCGGCGAGAGCGATGACGGTAAGGCCGGCCCGCATGAGGAAGACGGTGTGTTCGGGTGGGGCATCGAGCGCGTCATAGGCGCACAGCATCGTGTCGACGTCTTCGTTGATGTCGGCGCCGGCGAATCTGCCGGCGAGAACGCTGAGGCACGCGGCGACGCAGAGTTCCCAGGGGTCGGTCACGACGGCGGTGTCGATCAGCGTTCGTGCCTCGCGGTGTCCGCCGCTGGTGGCTGCCGCGATGATCGCGATTTGTCGACCGTCCAGCAGCCGGTCGCCGATCCCGTGGTGGGCTCGGGCCTGCTGCTGGGCTTGTTCCCACCTGCCGGCGCGGCAGAGGGCTCTGAGGCCGTCGGAGAGCAGCACCATCCACAACGCTTCGACGAGCGCGCGTCGGGCATTGCCGGGTCGGGCGATGGCGCCGAGGTCGACGGTTCGGCCGTCGATCGTGGTGGGGTTGTTGTGGCGGGCGGCTTCGAACGTGGCCTTGTGTACGTGGTAGGCGGCGGTGCCGTTGCCGGCTCTGGTGTGGAGTCGGCCGATGTTGATCAGTGGTTGGATGGCGGTCTTCGCGGTGGGTTCGTCGTACGGGCCGCCGCCGGTGAAGGTCTCGAACTGTCGCCAGCACAGCGCCCGGGCGGCGTCCGGCATCGCGCAGTCGCTGTAGATCAGCGCGGCCAGGTTGAGGGCTTTGGCGGCGTGATCGATTGACCGGTGGTGCTGTGCGGTTTCGGCGTTCTGCCGGACTCGTTCGACGCGTTCGGGCAGGGATCGGCACAGGGGTTTGGAGCGGGGCAGGAGCGGAAATCGGCGGGCGGCAAGGTCGGTGAGTTCTGGTGCCGGTCGGGTGGTTGCTGGCATGGTTCCGCTCCTGCCCTGGACGGGGTGGATCAGATCGGTGACCTCACCACGTGACGGTGAGGGTGGTGTTCGGGCGCGCGAAGTAGCGTGCGGTGCTGACCGAGTTGGGGTTGCGGTACGCGGTGACGGTGGGCTGACCCGGACGGGACTTGTCCCACTCGGCCAGCAGGTCGACGGTGGTTTCAGCGAGCGTGCTGTGCTGGGGGCCGCAGGCGACGACGCCGAGTTCGGCGACGTCGTCGTCCAGGTCTCGGGTGACGAGGTAGCTGACCGTCCCGTGGTCGTAGAGGGCGGCGCCGCCCCACCGGCGGGCCGGATCGATTCCCGCGGAGCGGGCTTCGGCGGTGGCAGCCAGTCGGCCGAACCGGGCGGGGGCGTGGGTGAGCAGCCACAGGTCGAGGTGGTCGGCCGGGTCGTGGTCGTAGCGGGCGGTGATGCCGGTCCAGTGTTCGTGACGGGTCTGGCCGAACCCGTCGGTGAGCGCGGCCGGGTCCGGCTGGTCGGTTGATTCGACCCGGAACACGACGTCGTCGGTGAGGTTGATGCGTTGCTCGTCGCGTTCGGTCATTCCGCGCATCGGGACGAACCCGCAGACGACCGCGCCGTCGGCGACGAGCCGCCCGGCGTCGGTGCGGTTGAACGCGAGTGAGCGGGTCAGGCCGCTGCCGTGCAGGCGCAGCGGGACGACGATCCGGCCGGTGGGGGTGAGTTGGTTCCAGAATGCCGGTGGCAGGTCGAACGCGCCTGCGGTGATGATGATCCGGTCGTACGGGGCCTGGTCGGGGTGTCCGAGCGCGCCGTCGCCGGCGATGACGGTCACGTGGGGGTATCCGGCGGCGGTGAGGTGCTCGGCGGCGCTGGCGGCGAAGGCCGGGTCGAACTCGATCGTGACGACGGTGCCGTCTGCGCCGGTGAGTTCGGCCAGCAGCGCGGCGTTGACGCCGGTGGCCGCGCCGATTTCGAGGATGCGCTGGCCGGGGTGAACGGTGAGTTGTTCGAGCATGGTCGCGACCATGTTCGGGGCGGATGCGGACGACAGTGACATGCCGGCGTCGTCGCGTCGGGTGACGACCGGGGTGCGCCCGTAGGCCACGTCCAGGGGGACGTCGGGGAGGAACAGTTCCCGGCGCACGGTGCGGAAGGCGGTTTCCACCGTGGGGGTGCGGAACGTGCCGCGGCTCTTGATCCAGTCTGCGAGTTCGTGGCGGAGGCGGGCGCTGTTGTCGGCGTGGGTGGTGTGGGTGTCGGTCACCGCGCCGAGGCTAGCGGGGCCTCCGCTGCTGGCGGTGGTGTTGTTGGCGGTGTCCCGGATTTCACCCGGTGAGTCGAACACCGCGTGGCGTGCCGCGGTAGCGAGCTGGTACTGGTCCGCGCCGGAGACCCCGTGTCGGTTGAACAGGAACATCAGGTGGTGGGCGATCACGGCACGCAGGCCACGGGTCAGTTTCCCAGCTGCGGCGAGGTCCGCGAGACGACGGCCCGTTTCCTGTACGGCGGTGGCCCAAGCGGGGGCATCGCTCAGCGGGCTGCCGGGCGCGTCCGCCGCAGACAGCAGCAGCTGCTCGACAGCGGCGACCAGGCGGGCTGGGGGTTCGCCGTCGGCGACTGCCGTACGTTCGGCGGCCAGGCGCGCCCAGCAGTCGCCCTGCTCGTGCCATTCGAGGCCTGCGGCGCGCATCAACCGGACGCCGAGTACGAAGGGTAGCTCTCGGCGGTAGGTGCCGCCGGCCGTGGCGAGGTGTTCGAGGACGAACCGGCTGTCAGCGGCGAACAGCCGGTGGGCTGCTGCCATGGCTTCGGGTCCGCCGAACGCCTCGATCTCCGGCTCGTAGATCGTCGTGGTGCACGCGGTGACCGTTGGTTGCGTCGCGAGGCCTTTGATCAGGGTGTCGATGAATCCGGCTGCGGGTGACCCGAGCCGTAGCCGCCAGGTGCTGCCCTTGCGGATGAACCACCATCCGGCGATCGATCCGGCTGTCTGCGCGTCGGTGAGTACAGGGCGCAGCGCGGTGACGGCGACGTGTTCGGCGTCCTGACGGCTGGCGCAGGTGATGTTGACCTGTGTCCAGTCCGGTCCGGTGGTGCTGTCGTGGGTCATTCTCGACGGGCCTTTCGGGTGGATGCTGCGACGGTCAATTGATCAGCAGGCACGTCGGCCATGGCTGTGCCGTCTCGGCAGTGATGGTGTGCAGGGTGACGGCGATGCCGGCAGTGCCGGTGATCAGCCCGGGCGGCTGGCCTGCGGTGGGTCTGGCGGTGTCGAGCAACGCCGCGGTCAGCCTGGGCAGGGCGGCGGCCAGGTCGGTGGTGCAGGCGTCTGCGGCCGCGTACCGGACGGTGGCGGCGACACCGGCCCACCCGTGACACAGGTAGGGGTCGATGAGTTCGGCGAGTTGGGCGGGGTCGGTCACGCACCGGATCAGGGCCTGTTCGGCGGCGTGCTGCCGGGCATGGTCGCCGCGGGCGATCGCTGCCAGTTGCAGCGCCCGGCTGATGCCGGGTGTGCCGTAGCACCACGACGGCCGGCCGGGGCTCGTTTGTGATGGCTGGCCCGTGCGGACGTCGTCCAGGCTGACGTACTTCGGCCACCACACGCCGCCCGGAGGGTGCTGCTGTTGCCATGAGTCGAGCCAGCTGGTGATCCGGTCGATCGCGGTGGCGTGGTCGGGCACGGTGATCCCGCGTCGTGCGGCCAAGGCGAGCAGCGCGAGCGGGCCGGTGATCCCGTGTGCCATCCCGAGATTGCCGTGTCCCCGGATCGGGGAGTTGACCGACGGGGCGTCGTCGGTCCACCAGCCCGGCACGTCGGTGCCGCCGTCATCATCGGCCGGCACCGGCTCGGTGAGCCGCACCAGGTAGGCGAGGACATCACGCAGCAGCGGACCGCCGGGGTCACGGAGGAGCAGGTACGCGCCGAGACCGGTCAGTCCGTTCACGAGATCGAACTCACCGAGCGGCGGCCGGGTCCGCACGGCGATCCGGGCTGCCGCGGACGCGAGCCGGGCACGGACGAGCCGGCCCACGGCGGGGTCGAGGCGTGCCAAGGCGGTGCGGTAGCGGTCCGGGTTCGTGGTCACGGCGGCGAACGCGACGGCCGGTGCACCGAACCACAGTCCGCAGCCGTCGCCGATGGTGGCCCCGTCGGCGACGGCCTGGGTAAGCCAGCGGTGGGCCTGGTGCGGGTCGCCGTGGACCGCGTGCGCTACCGCGATGCCCGCCGACCCTCGCGACAGCGATTGCGGCAGCCACCACCGTGCTACCCCGTCGTTCTCGACGAACCTCGGGGGCACGGCGCCGGCGAGCAGGCGACGGCTGGCGGCGCCGCAGTCCTGCATGAGGTCGGTACCTGTACGCGTCATGACCGGCCCGGTGTGGCTGCGCCGCTGCGCGCTGCGGCGGCGAGCGCGACCGCGCGGGCCAGGTGGTAGATCCGGGCCTCGTTGTCCGGGCCGATGCCCGCTGCCCGGTTGTGATGCAGGTGCAGCAGTGACCTGGCGACTTCGTCCGCGGCTGGCGCGGCGGGGTCTGCGGCCAGCCGCAGGGCGTAGTCACGGGCGGCGATGCGGCGGTGCTGCCACGCGGCGGTGATCTGCGCGCCGCCGACCACGCCTGCCAGGTCGTAGGGGTCGCGGGGATCTGGGTCGTCGACGCGGGCGAGGGTGAGCGCCCGCCGCCGCGCTTCGCGGCTGTGGGCGGCGGATCGGGGCAGCAGGTCCGCGCGGTCGAGGAGCCACCGGATCGCTGCGTGCCGGGTGCCGAGCAGGCCGGTGAGCAGGTCGAGGTGACTGATCGCCGTGATCGCGTCGGCGTCGTCGCAGGGCCCGCGGCACGCGGCCAGTTGGGCGGCTGCGGCAGCGGAGTCGGCCACGAACAGGTTCTCGGCGGCTTGCAGTGCCGGGCCGGTGCCGTACCGGGAGGTTTCCGGCCGGTAGGTGTCCAGGGCCAGGTCACCGGCCAGGCGGAGCCGCCGAAGTTGCGCAGCCCAGCGGCCGAGCCGGGCGGCGTCACGGCCGAAGTCATCGGTTGTCTGCCGTATCCGCAGGTGCGGATATGGGTCGCGGTGCCGGACGAACCACCACCGCCAAGCGTCGTCCTCGTGGTCGACCAATTGCGGTAGGTACTCGCAGATGATCGTCGAGAAGGCTTCCGGTTGTCCGTACAGCTTGCCGAACAGCACTCCGGTACCGGGCAGGTGTCCGTCTTCGCGGCCGACGACTGGCCGATGGCCGAGTCGCCGCACGATGCTCGGCTGCGCGCCGGGACCGGTGCGGAGGAGCGGAACGACGATTTCGTGTGCGCGGCCCGCGCACCAGCCGAACTCATCAGGACCGGCGGCTTCGGTGATCATGACCGGGTCGGTCGCACGGTTGAGGTGCGCCCGCAGCAATGCCTGGTCCATCGGTTCGTCCAGGCTCAGCCGCAGCTGTTGGTCCCCGTCGCCGACGAGAAAATGGCCCGGCAGCCGGAGCCGCTCCCGCAGGCGGCCGAGGGCTGTCTCCCACCGGCCGGGCGGCACATCAGGGCCGGGCAGGACGTCGGGGCACAGGTGCCAGCAGGCCGGGGACAGGATCGTTCGCCCGTACCGCAGCCGCGGCAGGAACGGCAGGTGCGCCGCGGCTCCCCAGTCGAACAGGCTGAGCGCAGGACCAGCAGCCCTGTGGATCTCCAGCAGCAGCCGCACGACCGGCGGCATGGTGTGCGGTGCTGCGGCGGACGTGACGACCGGTTCGATGATCTGCCGGCCGGTCAGCGTCACCACGTACATGCGGTCGAGGTCGGCGGTGACGGCCAGGTCCCGCAACCGGATCGCGTTCCCGGCATCGGGGCGGTGCTCGCAGACGCTGATCACCGTCGGGAGCACCTGCTGTACCCGGGTGACGGTCTCGGCGGCCGGCCGGCGCGGCGGGAACGACAACTGCGCGACCGTTGCCCCGTCGACAATCGTCGGAACGGTGGCCAGCAGGTTCTCCTGGTGCCCGGGCATCAGGTCCAGGAATCGGCCGCTGAGCGCGACGATACTGCGGCCCAAGCCGTTGACCGTAAGGGTGAAGTCGCCTCGGTCGACGGCGGCCGCGGAGACGGCACGAACCTCGATTGTCGCATCGAGATGAGCAGGCCAGGAGCGCCTGCGGCCACGGTGATGGTCGTCATCGACACCGGCGAGCGCAGCCACGTCGACGTCGCCGAGGTGGACTTCGGTTGCACCGTCGAGGGCGGCCTGCTGCGCCAGCCGGGCAAGTCGCTCGTCGCGTTTCGACCACGGCACCGCGAAGGGAGCCGGCGAGGCGGCGAAGTGCCGTGGGTAGCCGAGGCCGGCCGCTGGGTCGACGAGATCCGCCACCGGCACCAGCGCGCCGGCGCCGTACCGCTCCAGGAAGCGGTCGTGGTACTCGCGCCAGGCTGGCAGGCCGGTGGGGGCCCAGCTCAGCTGCAGCAGCGTTCGGACGGCTTTCGCGGCCTCGGCGGCGATCTGCCGGGACACGGTCGGGGTTCCGCCCGCCCGTACATCGATGCCGAGCGGCCGGTCCGGGCTGGAGGTGATCGCCCGCATCCGCGCGGCGAGCCGGGCCCGAGATCGACCGTCGGACGCTGTGTCCCGGCTGATCAGGGTGTGAATTTCCTGCAGTTCGCTCCTCATACCGCTGGTTGCAGGCTCCGCGGACAGGTCGATGGCGTCGAGCGCGCGCAGCACATGTCCCAGCGGGTCGGTGTCCGTCGATGGTGGCCGCAGTTGGGTGATGAGGGCGCCGGTGGCCATGAGTTGCTCGATGAGCGATTCCACCGTGGGCACGTCTGCGGCCGGGAACTGCACTTGTACCTTGCCGGTCAGGTCGGCCACCGCGATCGGGTGCTCAGCGAGCGCGAGCGCGAAGGCGACCGGGCCGGTGTACCGCAGCGACACCTCGAGGGGTCGCGACAGTTTCGGGTCGCCGCCGTGCGGTTGCCACTGCACATGCAGACGCCGGCCGCGGGCCACCACCAGGTCGTTCGCGGTGACCTGCAGACGCCGCACCAGCCCCGGCGTGGCCTCAAGGGCGGCGATGACCGCGGCGATCCAATCGCCGTTGGCCCGCAACCGCACCTGGGTCCGCTCCTGGTCGTCGTCCGCGGCGGTGACCAGGCCGAACCGCAGCGGTGCGACACCGGCGAACAGCCCGAACGGCGTGGCGCGGCCCCGCATCCGCACGACGTACCGCGCCAGGGCATGCCCGATCTTCGGCAAGCGACGGTCCTCGCGGGTGCTGCCGTCGAGGACGGCGAGGACCTGTTCGGTGAGGATGGGTGACGCCTGCGTGATCGCCTCCGCGACACCGGGATACGCCCACACCTTCGCGATCCATGCTCGCCATTGGTTCCCGCTGCCGTCAGTTCCCGGCCAGGAAGCGGCCCGGATAGATCCGAAGGCGCTGACACGCCACATCGCCGCGTTGGCGGGCCGGTACTCGGCGAGTGCCTTCACCACGAGTTCCTCTCCTGAACGGCTAGTCCGTGGCCCGCCCCCGGGATGGCTACCGGGGACGGGCTGTCAGGGTCAGCAGTCGCCGGGCTTCTTCGTGTCGCAGTTGTCGTCGGTGTCCGCCAGCAGCGCCAGCCGGCCCGGTCCGGCCTCGACGACCGTGACGTCGAGCTCGAAGTCGCCGTCGTCGGCGGCGCTGCTTGTCGCGGTTGAGGTGAGCCACAGGTCTGAGGTGATCATTTGGGGGTTCCTTTCCACAGGGCGCGAACACTGACGAGGCAGCGCTCGCTGCTGGCCCGGCTGCGGACGCCTGCCGGGCGACGAGACCGGCCAGCCCTGTGATGCGACCTTGGGCGGGTGACCGGCTGGACAGCTGGGGCGCCGCGCCGTAGCGGGCCGAGGCCGGCCTTGGTACGCGACGTCCGGTTGCCGTCAGTCCAACCTCGATCCCCCGGGGTTCTCTGGAGGATGACGAAGGCTCGATGTGCCTCGTCGCTGGTTGGGCATATCGAGGACCATAGTTCGCGTTCTATAACGCGGTCAATACGCTCCGTCAGATGACATGCGCGCAGTGGTGAAAGGGCGCAGCGGCGATCGCCATAAAAGCACGAGCCGCCGGCCGCCCCGTCGGCACCCAGAGCTGGGCGAACACACGGAAAAAGCGGCAGCCGCCGGCCGCAGGGCCGACGGCTACCGTCGCGAATGTCCGATTGAGCTAGCGGGTGAGACCGACTTCGAACGTCAGCCGTTGATCTCGTATTCGTAGGTCTGCCACCTGCCGGCCAGCGCGGCCGACTCGCCGAACTCGATGGTTTCCCCGTCGTGGTCAAGCACCCAGTTGCGGCCTAGCAGGACCGGGTTGCCGACCTCGACACCTAAGATCTCGGCGACTGCGGCATCAGCGACACCTGCGGCCACCTGGTCGCGCCCGGAACTCATGACCCGGCCCGTCCGTTGCTCGATGTATCCCGCCGTGCCGACCTTGATGCGTTCCGCGACGAGCAAGTCCGGTGCGGCGTCGGCCAAGCCTCCGGAGAACCAACTGGTCGACGTCGAGGCCGGCTCGTCGTTGCGGTAGGTGACGCGCTGCCGCCGGATGACCCGAGAACCGGCCGGGACGCCCAAGGCTTCCGCAACCTCGTCAGGAGCATCCACGAGCTCGGCGGACACGATCTTGGCGTACATGCCCTTGGCGTAAATGTTTCCGGTCCGCCGCGTCGACAGCATCCAGTCCCGCGCCGGAGTGCCGACCTTCTGCACGTCGACGAACGTGCCGCCGGCCCCACCCTGGGTGGTCCGCACAAGCCCTTCGGCGCGCAGTGTCGCCAGTACTTTCGCCGCGGTGGCGTGAGCCACCTTCCAGTCAGTGGCCAGCTGGCGCGCCGAGGGCAGCTGATCGCCGTCCTTGAGCCGGCCCTCCCGGATCTCGCGGCGGTAGTGATCAGCGATCTGCTGGTACGGCGGCGGTTGACGGTCGACGCTCGGTGACACCAGGACTCCCCTTACAGAGGTCGTGTTCTATAACGTGAACTGTAAGGTATGGTGACTCCGCTGCAGGTAGGAGGGGCGGTGACCCCGACCGACAGGATGCGAGGTCCGCTGGTGCAGTTGATCCACTCGGGCAAGGTTCGCGACGTCTACGCCGATGGCAACGACCTCGTCCTGGTCGCCTCGGACCGGGTGTCGGTCTACGACGTCGTGCTGCCCACCCCGATTCCCGACAAGGGAAAGATCCTCACCCAGCTATCGCTGTGGTGGTTCGACCAGCTCGCTGACCTCGTGCCGAACCACGTCATCTCCGCCACGGACGTGCCAGCCGAGTGGGCCGGGCGCGCCATCCGCTGCCGACGGCTGAGCATGCTCCAGGTCGAATGCATCGCCCGCGGCTACCTCGCCGGGCTCGGCCTGCGCGAATATCAGGCCACCGGCGCCGTCTCCGCCGTGCCACTTCCCGGCGGGCTAGTCGAAGGCTCCCGACTTCCTGAACCGATTTTCACGCCAACAACCAAAGCCCCACCGGAGCCCGGCGTCCACGACGAGTTCATCACCTTCGACGACGTGGTCGCCCAGGAAGGCGCGGACGTCGCTGAAGAACTGCGGCGCATCACCCTCGAGATATACACCCGCGGAGGAGCCATCGCCGCCGACCGCGGCGTCATCATCGCCGACACCAAACTCGAATTCGGCCGGGACGCCACCGGCACCCTCACCCTCGCCGACGAGCTACTCACCTCCGACTCATCCCGGTTCTGGCCCGCCGACAAATGGGAGCCCGGCCGGGCCCAGCACGCGATGGACAAGCAGTTCGTCCGCGACTGGGCAGCCGGCACCGGCTGGGACAAGAAACCCCCCGCACCGGAGGTGCCCGACCAGATCGTCGCAGCGACCCAAGAACGGTACGCCGACGTCTACCAGCGGATCACCGGCCAGCGTTGGCGATGACCGCACGGCAAGAAGGGACGACCTATGGACGCTCCTGACACCTTCACGATCGCGCGCTGGCCAGATCACGACAGCTACGACCCCAACCAACTCATCGCCGATGTCCGCGACCTTTTGCGGAGCAAGGGCCTGCAGCCCGATGCGACTGGCTACCTGGGCGTCGCTACCGGCGCTGCGGGAACCCTGCTGCGCGCCTTCGGCATCGCCCCGCTCGGCGGGCCGACCACGATAGACCGACACGAGGCCTGCGACTCCGACACCCGATAGGGCCCAACCGCCCGCCGGCCGCAGCCCGACGGCCCATCTCCCCGTCCCGGCGTCGCAGTCCTTGAGTGATGGCAGGTGGGGATCGGTCCCCGGTTGTCGAAGGTTGCACGAAGTACTGCGGTCCCGGCCCGATCGACTCGCCGGTTCTGGCCTCGGTCCTGGCCCGCCACGACCACGTGCACGACCTGGCAGCGTTGCCGTGTCAACCGAACCAACCGCAGAGGAAGCACGCACGCGCCTATGTCAGGTCCTTGGCTCAGGGCGTCCGGGCGGCGGGTCGGAATGATCCGTCAGCACGGCGCGAGATTGCGCAGGTGTACGTCGGTTTCTCCGAGTTGCGCGACGGATGAGCGAGGCACGTGGCCGTGTCGCCAGGTTGGCAGCGAGGTCAGGCTGCCCGGACGTAGGTCGACCAACGTGCCTTCTGGTCCCCGTCGCGGTAGGTGTCCAGTCGCCGCTGCCACTGCGGTCGAAGTACAGCGCGGCTGCCGAGGACCGGGACGAGGCTGGTGACCAGCTTCAGCTCACGCAGCCGGCGGAGGACTGGGAACCCCGGCCAACTGATCACGTCGAAGCCATACGCGCGCGCCAGCGCCCCGTAGTCGTCGCCTGGGTAATCGAATCGCAGCTTGCCGACCGCGAGCGGGACTAGATCCCACTCCCTCGGCCCGTCGCAGCTGGAGTCAAAGTCACAGATCACCGACCCTGTCGCACCGTCGATCAGGTTCCCCATGAACGCATCACCGTGGATTGGACCAACCGGAAGCTCGTACGACAGGCGGCCGAGTTGCTCCTCAAGCCGGTCGCACTCGTCGTGCAGGTAGGTCAGGTCGTCGGCGCCGACCCCGTCCGGTTCGGTTAGCCGGCTGCGAATCTCGGCCATCGGAGCCCACGCTGGCAGGCCACCTTCGGGCGGTGCGAGATGGTGCCACTGCCGCAGGATGAAGGCCAGGTCACCGCCGGTTGGCGCGGGACCACCGCTGGTGACCTCGTCCCACAGTGTGACGTGCAGCCCGTCGATGATCAGCGGCTGGTCCAGGTCGAGGAGCCGGACTGCTGGCGCGTCACCTTGCTCGAGCCAGCGGGCGACCCGGATGACCTTGTCAACCCGGTCGGCCATCGTCGCCGATGCGGCGATCCGTACGACCACGCCAGCGGCCGGCAGGGCGAAAACGGCGTTATTCGTGAATTTGATCAGCCGTGCGCCGGTCACATCGATGCCAGTCATCGTCTGCACGCCGGCAAGCACGGCGTGTAGCCGTTCATCCGTGATCCGCGCGCCGGGCGGTGAAGTCCTGCTTGTCATCCTCCCTGAAGGGTAGCAATGCGACGTGCGAGCTCTGTGGCGCCGCCGTCGTCGGTATGCGCCCGTGCAGCGAGCAACAACGGGTCAAGGCGGTCGATCGTGCGTACCGACCGGACCTGTTCGGCCAGCACTACAGCGCGGTTGCCGTCGGCAACCCCACCCGTACGGTCTCCTGCGTTGAGCTTCGCAGCGCCGAGAGCGGTTAGCTCGAAGATCGTGCTGCGGGCAGTGCCGTCGCCGCGGGCCTTGATGCTAGTCGTCAAGTACGTGATCGCCTTGTCGACGTTCTTGTCATCGTTGTCATCGGGCAGCAGGCTGTAGACCATCCCGGTAAGTGCGGACAGGTCGGCTGCCCCGAAGAACGCCACCCACGCCGGCAGGTTGTCCTCCCCGCGGACGAACTCGTCCTCGGCCCGGCCCAGCGCGCTGAGGGCTTTGCTGCCGTTGCCCATCATGGCGTGGGTCCAGCCGAGGTTCGCGTGCAGCATCGCCACCGTCAGCGGGTCGTCGGCGTCCTGCGCGGCGAGCTGCCCGAGCTGCAAGAACCGCAGGGCCTGGTCCAGGAATCCACGATGTAGATGGACCCGGCCCTGCCGGTAGAGGATGTTCGCCGCCAGGGACAGGCTGTCGGTTGCCTTGGCCTGCTCGAGGGCGAGCGAGAAGTGCAGCCGGGCATTGCCGTGCAGGCCAACGTCGAACGACGTCCATCCGGCAAGGTTATGTAGATCGGCAACGGCGAGCTGGATACGTCGCCGGACCTGGTCAGTGCAATCGGAGTGCATCATCGCCCGGGCGTGGGCGGTCTGTGCGATGACCGCCTCACGGCATGCCCCGCCGCCGTTCTGGTAGTCCACTGCCCGCAGAACCCGGGTGAGGTACTCCAGGTTGTCGACATCTCCGTCCCCGATCCGGTCCGGGACCGGGGTGCGGGGCTCGGTGAGCGGCTGCCACCATCGTGCGGCCTCGGGCAGCGAGGTTCCCATCATCACCTCGGCTGCGTGTTTGAGCGCCTTCCGGATCTCCTCGGCCTCGTCGAGCGTGGTGGCCCCAACGGTGAGCGCGTCCTCGACCGGGGTGTGCTCGTCGTGGTCGTAGTTGCCCAGCCCCATGTATCCGCGCGGGATCCGCAGGCCATCGGCGATGCGCTGGAGCACGCTGTAGGCAAGTACCTCACGGCCACCCATGATGTCGGAGATCTCCGACTGGGACTGTCGGGTCAGTTCGCCGATGTTCCGCTGGGTGTAGCCGCAACCCTTCAGCTTGTGGAACACCCGCGCCAGGTCGTGGTCGCGCAGCGCCCGGCGCATCTCCGGGCTCTCCCACGTTGTCGGCGGCGGCGGGCCGCCGTCGGACCGAGTCGTATTCACGGAAACTCCATACCGTCAGGGTGCGTATCCGAAGAATAGTCCTCGACGAGGATGGATGGAACGGGTGATCGGCCGAGCCGATCACCCGGACCGATCACATCGGAGATCGGCAAAAGTGATCGCCTTGACGGCTTTCTTCGTCCATTGCGTGAGTGGGATCGTCATCCACATCGACGGATGCCATCTATCTACTCAGCACTTTCTCGAGCGAGGCGAGCAATGGTTCAGCTTCACGCCGAAGGGCCCAATCCCGGGGCCGAGCGCCTCGGTTCCGCATCGGCCGGTGAGTCCGGTCGGGCGGCCCACCGCAACGACTGGATCAACGGAATGCAACCGCTTCCCGAAGCGCTACTCTGGGCCGCCGTCGGCGATCTTGACGTGATCGAGCGACTCAGTCGGCAAGCGCACCAGGTGCGGTTCCCGACCTGGCTTTGTAGCTACGACGGGCAGGCGTGGCCGTGTGAACCCGCCCGGGGTGATCTGCTCCTCGACCTGGGCTAGATCAAGGTGGCGATCTACTGCGCTGTGCTGATGGAACGCGCCACCAAGGACCTCTCCTCGTCTACCCCGAAAGAGCTGTGGCGACGGTTTATCGAGTGGACAGAGCCACCTGACGATGCTCGGAACTTCCTGCCAAAACAGACTGGCTGAATCGTCTGGACATCGAAGCTCTGGCACGCAGCGGAGACATCCAATTGTCAGCCCTCGAAGAGCCGGACGCCTCCTGAAGGCCGCAACACTCGACCCTCCACCTCGATTTGATCACGTCCGATGCCGTTAGCCCAACGGGTCAGGTTCCAACAGTTCAGGAGAGAAGGCCATGATCCACGTCGAGCTGCTTTCGCATCCGCACACCGGCGATGCCGCGATGACTTTCGGTGGCGGCGATGGTGTAGCCGTTGGCCTGGTAGAGGTCGATGGCGGGGTGTTGGTCCGGGCCGGTGAGCAGGACGGCGTGGTGGTAGCCGAACCGTTGGGCGTGTTCCTCGAGTGCGGTCAGGATCTGTTTGCCGTAGCCCCGGCCTTGGGCGCTCGGGTCAACGCGCATCCGGGTGATCTCGCAGGTCAGTTCATCGATGTATCTCAGGGCGCCCATCGCCACGACCTGGCCGTCGAGCTCGCCGACGAGCATCGTGGCTCTGCCGGTGAGGTAGGTCGTGGTGATGGTGTCGAGGTCGCCGGCGTAGACGTCGACGTCGACTGGTACGCCGGCGGCGGCGAGTCCGTAGGCGTTGAGTCTTACGACCTGGTCGTGGTCGTCGTCGCGGTAGACGCGGATGGTCAGTGCCGGTGTGGTCGTCATGGTCTCGGCCGGTCAGTGGGTGGGGCCGGCGCTGATGGCGAGGACTTCGTGCAGGGCCCGGACCATCGGTGTGTTGCGGCGTGCGGTGGGGATGGCGTCGGCGATCGTTTGGGCGCGGCGCAGCACGATGACCGGCCGAAATGCGGCGGGCAGTTGTTGCAGGACGGTGCTGGCGTAGTCGGCGCCTTGGGTGATGTCGCCGTCGTGGACCATGCACAGGGCCCGGTCGAGGCGTACCAGGGTGGGGTCGAGTCGTTCGCCGGGGCCGAAGGCGGCGATGGCGTCGTCCTGAGCCTGCCAGGCGGCTCGGCTCTCGCCGAGCGTGGTGAGCGCGTGCGAGCGGTAGAAGTGCAGCTGGCCAGCCGTGAACGCATAAGCGCTGTTGTCAGTGACCTCGTCGACAGTGCCGAACAGGCCTTCGGCGCGGCGCAGGGCGCTGCGGGCGACATCGGGTTGGGCCATACAGGCAGCGGCACGGGCGAGGATGGCCCAGGCCATCGCGGTGATCGGCTGCGGGCGGTGGCGGGTGAGCAGTTCGGCGTCCCGCGCGGCGGTGACCGCAGCCTGCGGGTCGCCGAGGTTAAGGCAGGCGACGGCACCGCGGGTAGCGACCCAGGCGCGCAGAGCGGGGTCGCCGGCTTCGTCGGCGGCGAGCCGGGCGGTGTGGACCCATTCGCGGGCTTGGCGGTACTGGCCGAGGTTGACCATGGTCATCGAGACCAGTCCGGCGAGGCGGGCGGTGACCGCGCACAGGTCCCGGCGTTGCCCGGCGGGCAGTTTACGGTCGGTGAGGACCTGCACGTCCTCGACGTCGTCGAGGATGTTGTCCAGAAACACGCTCACGGGCTGCGTTTTGTAAGTGCGCCCGTACTGGGCGGCCACGGACTCCTTGTAGGCGACGGTGCTGTCCGACAGCGTGGACGCCGACAGGGCTTCGTCCATACGCCGCCGTACCAGGTCAGCGCGCTGCGCCGCCGCACCCAGGCCGGGCACGATGCCGTCGCGGCCAATGGCCGGGCCGTGCCGCGGCCAGGGCTCGCCGTGCCCGTCTGCCATCGCGGCGCCGGGGTCGTGGCTGCTCGGGTGGCCGACCCCAGGGTTGTTGCTGTAGTCGGCACCGAAGCCGAGATCGACCGGGCCAGTGTTGTAGACCCGGCACAGCGCGTCCAGATAGGCATCCGACGGGCGTTCCTCGGCGCGTTCCCACCGCGACACCCGGGACGCGACCAGCCGCTGCCCCACCCCCGCCACGCTCACCATCTCGCCGATCAGGTGCGTCAACGACCAGCCACGGGCCAGCCGGTGCGCGCGCAACCGGTGGTGACCGCAGTGCGCGGCGATCGCCTCGGCCAGCTCGCGGACCGTCCAACCCTGCTGCGGTGCCTGCTCGCGCAACCGCGTCGCACACCGGGCGGCATGCGGAACACGGGGCGACATCTCGGTGAGGCTCACTCGCTGAGCAAATCACGTTTCCGCCGGTTCGCTCCTGGCGGCGGCGCGCAACATGGCGCAGTTTGTGCGCGACCCGCCACTGTGCGGCCGGCCCAGGCGGTCAATCGGCAGCGGCACGCGCACACGTGCGCCCTACGCAGATTGCCGAGCAGCCCCGGCGACACGACGCTCAGTGCTCGATCGATCACCTTCGAACGAAATGCATGTCGTGACCGGTCCGGCACGTTCAGTCCGTTCTGCCCTGTCAGGCCGGATCCGGTAAGTCAGGAAGGACAACCATGGTGACCTCTCCGGCAGCGGCCCTGACGATCCGCGATGCGGTCGCGCGGGAGGCTGCCATGCTGACACTGGTGCTGGGCGCCCCGTTCGCCGCAAGCGCGGTGGGGCGGTGGCTGGATCCCGACCCGAAGACTCGGCGTATGTCCGCGGCAGGTCACATCGGGGGCCTGGTCGCGGCAACGATCACCTCCGGGATCGCCCAGGTAGCTGAGGACGACGACGGCGAGATCGTCGGGGTGGCACTGTGGGCCCGGTACCCCAGGGAAGGTCAGTCGTCGACCAGCACAGGATCCGCCGTAAGCGTGCTCGACCCGGCCATGCTCACAATACGGCGTCGGCAGACTCTGCTGGCGCAGATGACGGACAGCTCCACGCCGCCGGCGATGGAGTCGTACTGCCTGGCCTATCTCGGGGTGCGCCCCGACCAGCAGCGCCAGGGCATCGGCAGCCGCCTGCTGGTCACCCACCACGCATTGCTGCACCTGCGCAGAATGCCGGCGTTCCTGCTCGCCGACGATCGCAGCCGAAAGCTGTTCGAACGGCACCGATACACCTCCATCGGTCTCCCGCAGATGCTGCCTGGTGGGCCGCTGGTATGGGCGATGCGGCGTCTGCCGGTACCGGCTGATCCCCTCTGACCCCTCGCCCGTCGTGCCTGCCGCCCCCGAAGGCGGCATGGCGGGTGAGGTACCACGTACCTGGCCTCTGCATGGCCCAGGTACCCGGGCTGGGCGTGCCGGCGAAGGACGGCGCCGGGCACGCCCAGCCCACCCCTAACGCGCCGCTTCAATCCTGTTTCACACTTCGATTCGAAAGGCTTTCGCGTGATGGTGGGCATCGGCACCGACGACCGAGACGCGCCCCGCGCGGATGACGTGCACCAGAGACACCCGAGGTGTCGCCGCGGCCGCGATCGGATACCAAACCCGGCCGCCTCGGCGGGGTGCGGGGGCTGGGCGTGCCCCGCCTCCGATGCCTACCGCATGGCACGCCCAGCCTTCATCGCACGAACGCCGAGTGGGAGACCGTCGATGGCTGACAACGAACCAGGGCTCCCGCCCACGATCGATGAGTCCGTGCCCCATGTGGCCCGGGTGTGGAACTTCCAGCTCGGCGGCAAGGACAACTACGCCGTTGACCGAGCTGCGGCCCGAGCCCTCAACCAAGCGTGCGCGAAAGCTGGAGCGCCTGGCGGTGACGCGGTCGCGGTGGAGAACCGGGGATTCATCGGCCGGGCGGTGCGCTATCTGGCCGGTGAGGCCGGGATCGATCAGTTCCTGGACATCGGCTCGGGTCTTCCGTCGCAGGGCAACGTCCACGAGGTCGCCCGGGAGGTGAATTCGGCGGCGCGGACGGTCTACGTCGACAATGACCCGTTGGTGTTGAATCATGGCCGGGTTCTGCTGGCCGCCGACGACACGTCCATCATCGTCAACCGCGACATGTACGACCCGGGGTCCATCCTCGACGACCCGGACCTGCTGGCGATGATCGACCTGGACCGGCCCGTGGCGGTCCTGATCGTGGCCATGCTGCACCTGATACCCGACGCGGCACGACCGGAGGCGATCGTCGCCCGGATCCGCGACGCCCTGGCACCGGGCAGCTACCTCGCGCTGACGCACACCACCAGCGAGCACCGACCCGAGGCGGCTGCCACCCTCGCCAAGGAGTTCAGCAGGCTTGGCATCAGCACGCCGATGGTGCCGCGCTCCGCCGGGCAGATCCACGGTTTCTTCGCCGGGTTCGACCTTGTCGCACCTGGTCTGGTCTCACCCGCCGAATGGCGTCCCGATCTTGCCCCTGTTCCCGTCCCTGACACCCGGTGGATGGTGGCCGGTGTCGGCCGCCTCGGCGAGGTGAGCCGGCCGTGACCGGCGACGCCACCCGCCCCCGGACCGGACCGGACCTCGGTCGGGCCGCGGCCGGGCCGGGACGCCCCCGGACTGACCGGAACCCACGCCCACGGCGGCGCCGACGTCCCGCACCGGCGGTTCTGGGCGAGTTGTCCCTGGCGGCCGTGGTGCGGCGGGCAGACCGGGCGATCAACAACCAGCGACTGCGGCTGGCGGGCCGGCTACTGCGGCCGTACCTTGCCGGGCTGGACCCGTGCACGGCACCCGACGACCCGGTCCTGGTCGAGGCGGCGATGTTGTGGCATCTCGTCCACCCGGCCGACGAACAGGACCAGGTCGCCTGGTCCTGTTACGCCTACCACGCCAGCTGCCGTCTGCACGGCGCGACGCATCCGGTGGCGCTGTCGGCCGGCGGGTCCCTCGCCGCGTCGTTGGCGCTGCGCGGTGATCGCGGTGCCGTCGCCGTGCACCGCGCCGTTGTCGACGGCTACGCCGCTGTCGGGGACCTCGACGCGGCGATCATCGCGCGGACCGCGCTCGCCGGCACCCTGCACCGCTTCGGCAACTGCGCCGAGGCGATCGCGGAAGCCCGCGGGGCGTGGGACGACTGGCGGCAGACGCACTGCCCGTGCGTGGGCGGGGGCCTGCTGGCGGCTGTGCCGTTGCTGGCGATCCTGATCGCGTGCCGGCGGAGCACGGCGGCATTGCTGGTCCTGGCGCAAGCTGCCTTGAACCTTCCGCCGCCGGGGACCGCGGAACGCGCCCGGTTCGCCCGGTGGGCAATCTTGGCGATCGAGAGCACCCGTGAGCGGCATGAGGCGACCTGCACCCGAACTGTGGACGCCGCGGTTCTCGGGGCGGGCGAGCGACCGCCGCGCCGGGGCCCGCCGATCGATTGGCGGGCCTTGCTGCAATGACTCCGCGCCGAACCCCGGTCACCCGCGCAAGCGAGGGTACCGCCGCGCCGCCGCCCGGCCCGCCCGGCTAGCTCGCGTCACCTGCCCGGCCCGGGCCCATTCCGTGTCCTTGCTCCGCTCTGCCGACCCCCCTTTTTTCGGAGGCTTGTCTTGTCTGCCCGGACCAACCTGTCCCACTCCACTGTCCATATAGGACTGTTGTGTTGTGCACTGCCGGTGTGCCGGCCGTTCGGGCGTCCCGCCCGAGCGGCGGGTACGCGGGGCACGGACGGCGGGTGCCGGCGATGACGATGCCTGTGCCTGTGCTGGAACGCAAGAAGATGATCATGTTTGCGATGTGGGCGATCGTGTGTGCAGCGGCCGGCCCGTTGATCAATCTCCAGTTCGCGATCCCGGCCGCGTACGCCGCCACCGGGGTCCTGGTGCTGCCGCTGGTCTACGTGATGGTCGGCGTCGTGCTGGCGTTGTTGTCGGTCGGGTACACCGCGATGGCGCGGCTGGTCGCGCATCCAGCGGTGTACTACGCGGTGATCAGCCGTGGTCTGGGCCGGCCCCTCGGGGTAGCGGCGGGCATGCTGAGTCTGCTGGGTTACAACACCATCCAGACCTCGCTGTACGGGCTGGTCGGCCAGCAGGTCGCGGCCGTGTTCGGCGGGCCGTGGTGGTGGTACGCGTTGCCGATCGTGGGGGTCGTCGCGGCCTTCGGGATGCGCGGGATCACCCGGTTGACGGTCACCCTCGCGGTGATCCTGGGCGTGAGCATGTTCTTCGTCGTGCTGTTCGACGCGGCGGCCGTGGCGAACCCGGGACCTGGCGGTGTCAACGCCCACGGGTTCGGCTTCGACGGCCTGGTCGCGGCGTACGCCGTCGCGGCGGTGTACCCGGTCGCGTCCCTGATGGGGTTCGAGGCGGGGGCGACCCTCACCGAGGAGGCCCGCCACCGCCGGGGACCCGGCCGTGCCGTGTTCGGGGCCCTGGCCTTCCTGGTCGCTGTCAACGCGGTCAGCGCCTGGGCCACCGGGATCGGCGCGGGAACGGCCCAGGTGACCCGCACGCAGGTGGATCCCCTGACGGTCTTCGACGACCAGTACGGCCCGATCATGCCGCCGTACGTGCGGATCGCGGTGATCCTGGCCATCCTCGCCTCGATGATCGCCCTGCACGCGTTCGCCGCCCGCTACGCGATGGCGATGGCCTGCGAGGGCGTGCTGCCCCGGTGGGTGCGCAGCACCGGCCGTAACAAAGACACCGGCCAGCAGAACCAGACCGGGGCGCCGGTCGGCGGGTCGAAGTTGCAGAGCGGCTTCGCCGCCCTGGTCATCGCCGGGTTCGCCCTGGGCGGCGCTGATCCGGTGTTGTCGCTGTTCGTGTACCTGTCCGCCCTCGGCGCGCTCTGCCTGATGTTGCTGCTGGTCCTCAGCTCGGTCGCGGCGTGGAAGGCCCTACCGGCGAAAGGCCCGGAGAAAGTCGGCGTGTGGACCCGCCGGATCGCCCCGGGGCTCGGGATTCCCCTGGGCGGGGCAACCGCCACGCTGACCGTGGTCAACGTCGGCGTCCTGTTGCCTCCCGGATCCCAGCCGCTACTGATCCTGGCCGCGGTCGTCGTGGTGTTCGCCGGCGGGCTGATCTGGGGTCTGTGGCTGCGCCGCCGTCCCGGCTACGACCAGATCGGCGAGGGCCGGCCCGGCAAGTACGACACCGTCGACAGCCGCCTCGGCCGCTACCCGATCTGAGCCCGCGATGACTGAGCCCGTGAGGAATGAGCCCCGTCAGCCCGTCAGCCCGTCGCCCGGAAGGCACAGCCACGAGATGCGTCGTAGCGCCGAGCCCGCCCGACCGGCGCAACATCCCCGGCCAGCCCCGCCCTACGGCACCTACCAGCACCACGAGCCCTGGATGTCGCCGCCGCAGAGCCAGCCCGCTCACGCTGCTGACCGCCAGGACGCGACCATCGAGGCGCCGCCACCGTGGCAGCAGCAACCCCAGCACTGGCCGCCTGTTCCCCGGTCCCCGCTGCAGCGACCGATCCCCGCGGACCATACGCCGCTACCCCCGCCGCCGCCCCTGCCGCCGGCCCCACCGGCCCCACCGGCCCCTGCACGGCCTGCGGTGGCACCGGCGCGGCCCGAAGACAGCCTGGCGCTAGCGCTGCGCGGCAGCGTCATCAACCGGATCGTCCGGACCAACACCGAGCATGCACGCCTAGCCATCGAAAACCTCAGGACCGCCGACGCGCTGTCCGCGCACGCGTTGGTGTTGTTCTCCACCGACCGGCTCACGTACCCGTTCCGACTGTCGACGGCCACCCGCCTGGACACCCAGGAAGAGAACGGTGAGGACCTGATCGAGATGCTGATCGGCGTCGGCTCCTACGCCATGGCCCGGATCGCCGCAGCCGCCGCGGCCGGCACCCGGTGGGATCCCCGCATCCCGAACCTCGACGGCGGCGACGGCGTGGTCACAACCGGCGAAACCCTCACCCCGGTGCACACCTACATCGGCCTGGGAGTATCGACCCTAGACCGGCCCGAAGCCTCCTGGCGGCAGATCCGCGACAGCGTCAACCGCTCCGACGCACTGCACCTACCCGGGCAGGCATACCTGTATCTGCGCGACGGCACCGCCGCGCACATCAACCGCACCGCCATGGTGGGCCGGTACGCCGGCCTTTCCACCGCCCTGACCAACTACGACATCGCCCATTGCGACCATCACGTCGCACGCTCCGGGAAACTGATGCTGGACCCCGACGGTGAGCCAACACGGTTGTGGCGACACCTGACCGACCTGCACAACATGCTGGCAACGGCATGATCACCCACCCGGACCCGGCCACTCTCGACAAGGCCGCATCGCTGGTGACCGGCTGGCCCATCAACGTCGACACCGTCCTGGACGGCATGCTGGCCCGACGACAGGCCGCGAAGGACCGCAACATCTTCTTCCCGGCCGCCGTCGACATCGACTGGAGTCGCTTCAATGACTTCTGGGGCAAGTTGTGGAACAACATCGGCAGCAAAGACTCCAACCCGCCGGGCGGCATCGACACCAAACCCGCCGAGCGGGCCCTGCTCGCCTGGGCCGCTGACCTATTCGGCCTGCCCGCCGACGACTGGTGGGGCAACCTCACCACCGGCGGCCACGACGGCAACCGGGCCGGGCTCCTCGCCGGCCGCGAATGCTTCCCGACAACACAACCCCCAGTTGCCTACTACTCGACCAGCGCCCACTACAGCATCCCGAAACTGCTGCACGAGTTGGCCATCGAGCCCGTGGCGGTACGCGCCGACGCATACGGCGAGATGGACTACGCCGACCTCGCCCAGGTACTGCGCCCCGGCGTCCCAGCCATTGTCGTCGCCACCGCGGGCACCACCCTGACCGAGGCCGTCGACAACCCCGCGACCATCACCGCGGTCCTCGACGCCGCCGGCATCACCGACCGGTACCTGCACGTCGACGCCGCCCTCAGCGGTATCCCCCTGGCCCTCGACGGCAGGCTCTGGACCGACGGCGTCGATTCGTTCGCGGTCAGCGTGCACAAATTCTTCGGCGTGCCGGGCGCCGGCGGGCTTGTCGTCGGGCGCGGCAAAATCCGACGCCGCCAGCAGCACATCGCCTACATCGCCTCGATCGACGACAGCACGACCGGATCGATCGACGGCCTGCCGCCCCTGATGAGCTGGTACGCCGTCGCCACCTACGGCAACGACGGCCACCGCGCCCGCGCCCGCGCCGCCCGCGCCGTCGCCGCCTACGCCACCGACCAGCTCACCGCGATCGGCTGGCCCGCCTGGCGCCACCCCCACAGCTTCACCGTCGTCTTCGCCACCCCACCACCCACCATTCGCGACACCTGGCCGGTCGCCTACGACACCGACACGGCCGATGACGATGAGTATCACCTCATCTGCATGCCCGGCGTCACCCGCCAGCAGATCGACGTGTTCGTCCAGGCCATGGCCACCGCCCTCGCGACACGAATACCGAACCCGATCCCGCCGCCAGACACGCCCGGCGTCTCCTCCCACGCCCCTCGAACGGCCGTGATCAGAGCACCGGACCGCACCAGCAACAGCACGACAAGGCCGAATCACGACCAGATGATGAACGGAACACTGCCGTGACCAACCTCCACCCCGTCCTTGCTGACCTACCTCCGACAGCCTCCCCTCGCCCGACCACCAGCCAGGGCCGGCAAGCGCAGCAACACGGCGACAACCGCCCGCTACGCCGACGGCGCGTCGGCCCGCGACCGGGAACACCGCTATCTGATCGCCGCGTGCCTGCTGCACCTACAACGCCACCGGCTCGCCGATCAGGTCGACACCGTGCTGGACACCCTGCCCGCCCTCACCGAGTCGACGTCGGCCACCGCAAGGGCTCAGCGATTCGATCCGCCGGCAGGTGTTCTGGATGAACGCCGACAACGACGGGATCGACGACGGCAACACCTTCGCCGTGACCTGGCAGGCATACGTACATTCGCGTTTCCCGGACGGGCCGCTACGCCAGCTGGCCGACTACCTGGCCAACTCGGCCCGGCGTCCGGGCACGGTGACCGTCGACCTCGACCCGCCCACGGTGCACCGACTGCTCCCGGCCGTCGGACTCCGCCCAGCCGAGCTGCGGCAACTGCTCGACAGGCTCGCCAACGCCGGGATGTTGACGCAGGTGCAAGACCGCGACGGCGAACACCTCGGCGTCCACACGCTGCGAATGCCGCCGCATCTCATGACCAGCAACCGCGCCACCGATCCCGGTGCCTGACCCCGCAAGGAGAAACGACCAGCCGACACGTTTCGCATCGCGCGGGCCACCCATCCTGCCCCGCAGCGCGCTTGACATCACCGGATGCCGCCGCACCCACCGGCACCCCGCCGCCACCTGAGCAACCCCGGACAGCAAGGGCAGGTCCCATGACCGCCACGCACAACACCAGCCACCTCAACCGCATGGTCACCGACATGCTCCTGTGCAACCACAACCTGGTCGCCGACCACAACGGTCATGCCCTCTACGCCGAGGTGCACAGCGAGACAGACCGCCGTTGGCTGCACCGCCTCGGCTACGAGGACTGCGGCCCTTCCCTGGGTCATCCCCCGGAGCCGCAGTCGTATGTCCTGGCCCGCGCCCCGCGCTGCCGGCTCCCGTCCCGCCAGGACCATCCAGGAGGTCCCGTCAGCTAGAGGTGTGTGGCGCGCCAATGCGGCCCACCCCCACTGTTCAGGTGACGGCGTCAAACCGTGGATGGCCGGTAAAGGGCGCCCGACGACGTTGCCCACAAGGCGACCGGACGTACCTGCGCCGTCACCGCAAACCCCCTGCAGCTCGCAAGCCCTCACCCCCGGGCGACAACATGGCCGGTGCCGACGACGTGGACAAGCCCGCGCTGTGGCGGCTGCGTGATCACGCCCTCGGCGGACCGCACAGTTTCACGGCCGAACGCATCCACTGGCAGATGCTCACCGACGCCTATCCGCCGATCACAACGGTCGTCCGGGAGACGGCGTCGTTCCGGGTCCGCGCGGTCGAGCATCTGGCCGGCATTGGTGTGCTGGCCCCCGGGCGGTAGGGCATCCCTGAACTCCCGCCGCCACCGACGGCGGCGGGCCTGCAGCGCAAAAGGATTTGCGCCGCGCACCCCTTCAACACGAAAGGTTCATTCTGTGAAAACGCGAATGGTGCTGGCTGCTGCGCTGGCACCTGCCTGCGCGTCTCTGGCCGCTCTGCTGACCACCGCGGCTCCGGCCGCAGCGATCGTCGATGGCACCGACGCCACCCACGCCCCCCGTTCGGTGGTCGCGCTGCGCGTCGACCTCGGCGACGGACGCGGCGGTATCTGCGCCGCGGTCCTGGTCCGGGACCCCCGCAGCGGGAAGATCGGCGCGGTCACCAGCGCGGTCTGCGCCACCGCACCCGGGCAGCGCACCCCGCTGCCCGCCGCCGGCCTGACGGTCCTGGCAGGGTCGCCGTCGGTGACGCGGGCGACGGCGATCCCGGTGACCGGGCTGACCGTCCCAGCCGGCTGGGCCTGGGGCGACGGCGCCCCCGAACGCCCGGTGCAGGCCTGGGCGGTCGTCAGGATCCCGCAAACCCGCGGACTGTCCGCCATGGCTATCGCGGCGGCACCGCGCCCGCATCAGCGGGTGATCCAGATGGGGTGGGGTGCGCTGCATCCCACCGATACCACCCAACCCGACATGCTGCAGCAGCTCCCCGGCCGGGTCATCGCCACGAGCAACTGCGCCACCGCGTTCGCCGCTGCCGACGAGTTCTGCGTCGGCAGCCACACCGGGTCCGGCATCTTCCGCGGTGACGCGGGCGCGCCGGGCCTGGTCTACGAACGCGGCGGTTGGGCGGTCGCCGGTCTGGTCAGCCGCACCACCGCCGAAACCACCGGCGCCGACCTTGGACCCGCGGTCTTCACCACGCTGGACGTGTATCGCGACGCCATCTACGCCGCGATCCGCGGCGACGGTTCTGCCACCCCCACCGCGGCGCCAGCAGCAGCGTCGGCAACCGCCGCTGGCGGGCCGTCGACAACCGCGGACGCCGGGCCCGGCGGGTGGGCGCTGGCCGGATAGCCGGTCGAACACCGGCTGCTGAGCGTCGCCCCGGGACGCTCGGTGGCCTGACCCGCGAGCGGGCCGACGCCGTCCGCCCTACAGCGCCGGCCCGCTCGGCCACCAGTACCGACCCCGCGCCCAGGCATCGCCCGGTCCGGGCGCGGGCTTCCCCCGACCGTCTCCGGCACCGGTACGTCCAGACCGGTCGAGCCGACCCACATCACGGAGATACCCGCAGATGAAAGAGACCGACAGCCACCACCTAGACCCGCCGGGCAGGGCTCTTCCCGGAACGGCTCGGGTACCCGGGCCGGCAACCATCACCCCACTCGCCGGGGTGCTCGCCCTCGACCGCGCCCGCTCGGTGGCTCAACGATGACAGGCCCGGACACCGGCCCGGCGCCGGCCGTGACGGCCCCACCGGGGTGGCTCACGTCCAACGCGTGGGCGGTCATCGACGTCGTGGCCCAGGGCGGTCGAGGGGAACCCGTCTACGGCACGCAGATCTGCCAGGTCACCGGATTGGGTCAGGGCACCGTGCATCCCATCCTCGTGCACCTGATCGAGGCCGGCTGGGTTCAGTCCTGGATAGATCCAGCGCATCAGGGCGATCTGCCAGGGCAACCGCGGCGCCCCGGTGGCCCACCGCGCCGCTACTACCGGCTCGCCGACGCCGGCCGCACCGCTACGGCCGAGCTGGCGCCGAGGCCAGCTCCGCCAGCCGGCGTGCAGAACCCGCCGTTGTTCCGCGGCGGCATGACGAAACGGGCGGTGACATGACCGCCCGCACCGGCCTCGACGACGGCGGCACCAGGCCCCGTCCCCGTGGCCCACGGGGGGAGCCGCCGGCCGTGCACGGCGCGTTTCCCGGTGCCGGTCTGGATTCGGCGTGGGTGATCAGGCGCCTGCTGTGCCGCCCCGGCGTCCACGACAGTGCACCCACCAGTTCCCGGAGCAGCGCATGAGCGAGCATCGGCAGCCCGACACGGACACCACCGGCACAGCGGAGCCCGTCGCCATCGACGGCCCTGGCAGTGACGGCCCGGCGGGTGAGCGGCCGTACCTGCTGGGCGAGATGAGCACGGAACACCAGTGGCTACGCGCGCTGCTGCGCCACGACGACAGTTGTTGGGTGCTCGTCGTGCCGGACCCGGCCACGACCGGTGTGGTCCGCGAGCACCGCAACCGTCAGATCCGCGACGGTGACCTGCCGGCGGCGCAGGCCTGGGCCAGCGAGCTGCTCAACGCGACGGCCGGCTTTGGTCTCGATGCCGTGACCGGGCAACGGGTACGAGTGTGGACGGTCGGTGTGATCACCGAGTGGCGGCCGGTCCAGGTGGGCCTACACCGGGGGTGGGCGCCGCTGTTCACCGACACCGACCGGTTCGGGCTGCCGTTCGGCGACCTGCACCCGGCCACCAGTGTGCACTGCGCCCACCGGGGGTTGACCGCCAACATCGTCGCCGATACCGCCGCCGGGTGGGCGACACCGCCGCCGGCCGGCCCGGCTGTTGGGCCGCAACCCAACGCCGAATCCGACTATCAGATGGTGGCAGGCTGCCCGATCGCTGCCGCCCGGGCGGCCCGCTACACGGCACCCGACCCGGACGAGGTGGCCCAGGGACCGCGGCTGCTGTCGTCGCTGGCGGTGGTGTCCCACTGGATCCACGCCCTGCTGATGTTCACCGACGGCCGGTGGGCGGTGTACGAACCGGACCGGTGTTTCACATCGGTGTCCCTGACCGCCTACAACGATCGGCTGCGCGATCCCGGTGACGTCGACGGCGCCCAACGGTGGGCGGCCGGATACCTCGACGCCCTCGAGGACCGGTTCCGTGCCGGCCACGACCTGGTGCTGCTGGCCGATGATCCGCTGCGCCGGGTCACCGAGTGGCGGCCGGTCATCGTGGACACGGTGCCCGAGGTCCACGGATCGGCCTGGCTACCGCTGTACTCGCACACCCCGGTCTGCGTGATCCCGTTCCGAGGACTACGCGCCGCCACCGGCGCGGTGTGTACCTGCCAGCACCCTGGCGGTGAGCGGTGAGCGCCGACCCACACCCCGGCACACCGGACCGGCTCGTGCCCCGATGGCGCAATGTGGTCCTGCTGAACCCCGGATGGGCTGCCGGGCAGCTGTCCGAGTTCCTCACCAGCGCCCACCGGCCGCCTGCTGCGATCGCCGTAGACCTGGAGATCCTTCTGGCCGAGGCCCTGCACCGCAACCTCGCCCTTGCCGAGGCGTGCGATACCAGCGTGGACGCGGTCCGCAACGCGGCCGATCTGGAGCCATCCGACTGGCCCCGGCTCGCCACCGCACTGATCATCCACGCCGACATGATGGTGTGCGCCGGCGACGGCCGGGCGGTTGCCGCGGCCACCGACGCGATCACCCTGGTGACGCGCCTCGAAGAGCCTGATCCGGTCCGGCTCACACTCGTCCGAGCCCTGCACGCGGTGGCCGTCTACCACCACGAGGACGGCGCGCAGGGCGAGCGCGACCTCGCGCGGCTGCTGCGGGCCACGGCCCCCGACACACCGATCGGGGCGATACTGGCCGCAGCCGCCACCGCGATGGCCGAGGGCCTGCGGGCGTCCGGACCGCACCACCAGTCGGCCGGGACTCCACCACCGCTGCGCGGCGGCGTCCTGCAACCACACCTGGATACGGCGGCCACCGGCGAGCTGGCCTACCGCGTCCGGGCCTGGCCCGCCAACCGCCCTCCCGGCGCGATCGCCCACCCCAGGCCAGGAACGCCATGAACCCATCCCCGGCCCGACCGCTGCCCGTGACCGCACCCGGCCCAGCGTCGATGCGTACACCATCGCCGATCTGCTCCTACACGAACGCGGGCGTGCCGCGGACCGGGATGAGCAGGCGCTTTACCTGGAGGCGCACGACGACACCGACCTGCGCCGGCTCCACCGCTACGGCTACGACAGCTTGGGTGTCTCACGCGCGCAGACCGATGACGCGCAGTCGGTGGCGATGGGCCGGACCGCCGTCGGCCCTCGGTTGTGGAGCCGCTAGCAGTCCCCCGAACCGGTTGACCCCGATCCGGGCGCACCGCACCTCTCACCCCCGAATACCCGCCGGCCCAGCGGCCGGACCGGACCCCGCCCAGCCGAGCCATGCCATGCCCACCCATGCGCGAACGCGCATGAACCGACCGGCGTCCGTGCTGCTCAACCCCTGCGAAGGACACTGCGACATGACCGACCCCGAGCAGCACCAACCCGGTACAACCACCTCCGAGCAGGACGGCACCCTGAATCTCGACGGGTTGCCGGCGGTCGCACGGCCGGCAGGCGCCAGCGACCCGGTGCCCGAGCGCCACAGCGGTCTGCTCAGCACCGCCGGCAGCTCACCTGCACCGACCGGCAGGGCACCCCGCACAGTTCTCAGCTCCGGCAGTGGCCGGGACCCGTTGGAGGTCATCAAGCAGGCCGAATACCTGATGGACACCAACAAGTATGTGCGCGCCCGCACCCTGGTACACCAGCACCTGGCACACCTGCGTGCCGGCGGCCCGGCTGCGGACCCAATCATGGTGCTGCGTGCCGCGCGGGTCGTGGTGTACTGCGACCCGCGCGGCATCGACCCGGCCACCCGGGCGTGGGCCTGGTCCTATTACCGGGTCGCTACCCGCAGACACGGGCCGGGCCGCCCGAGGAGCGTGGACGCCGCCCGGCGGCTCGTCGTCGTCCTGCGCGCCGGTGGCCATGCCGAGCAGTTGGCCGCTTTCTTTCGGGAGGCCGGCGACGACTACGACCCGTTTCGCATGTATCGCGAGGCGCTACGCGTCCGGATCTCGGCTGCGCAGGTCCTGCACGAGATGGGAGGCTGCACGACGGCGCTGCGCCAGCTCGACCACAGTGTTCTGCAATGGCGCGAGGCCACCGGCGGTGCCCATGTGGAGGTGGCCCTCGTGTTGGCGATGCTGCACCTGCCGATGATGTGCGGGCATCCCCGCCAGGCCAGGCGCATGCTGCGCCGGCTCCCCGTCCTGCTACCACACGCTGGTGTGGCGGAGTTGCTGCTCGGCGTACACCGCAGCGCTACCGACCACCGATCCCGTGCCGGGCACCGCAGGGTATGCACCATCGCCGTACCCATCGTGGACACGATCAGCGAACGCCGGACGTTCCTCGCCGAGCTGCGCGCCGCCACCGCCGGTAGGGCGCTGGCGGAGCTGCTCGACGACGACTACCTCGGCTATCACCCGCCACCGCGGGATGCCCGCGAGCGCATCACGGTGCGCACCGGCAGCTTTCCCCCAACAAAGTCGGCGCTCGCCGGGAAACTCCACTGTGGTGTCCTGGCTGTGGCGCGACTCATGCACGCCGCCGACGACGCCGGCCAGTCCCGGCTGATCATCAGCAGCCGCATTCCCGACCGTGTGCTCGCGACCGCCGACGGTGCGCGGCCCGTCAGTGGTCGGGCCGGCCGGCCGGACTCCGGCCCGCAGCCGGTCCACATGGTCTTTCAGGATGCCCGCTGATGAGCCACGCGGGCAGCGACCCGGGACAGACCGACCCGGCCGGCTCCGGACCCCGGACGGGTGCACACCACGCCGCGATGGCCTTGCACCTGCCGGTCGACGCCCCCGCACCGGCGACCGAGCAGGGGTGGGCGCTGCTGGGCGTGGCCCTGGAGCGGCACCTGCGGGCCCGCGACAGCGAACGGCACAGCACCGGAGGCCCGGATCCGTTGCTGGTCGCGGCGGCCGGGCGCTACAGCCGCCTGCCGGACACGGAGTCCCACGCACCTGACGCAACACCTACCCATGTGTATCAGACAGAGAGAGGACGCCTGGACATGAACCGGGAACGAAACACCGTTGGGCTGCTGGGCGGCTCGGCGGCAATGGTGATCGCGGTCGGCGGTGCCATGCAGCTTGGTCAACAAGCCGGCGCGGCGCTGGTAGCAGCGGCCGCCATAGTGGCGGTCGCCGCGGTGGCCGTGTCGCTCCGCCCGTGGCTACGGCCGTTGGTGACGCGTGCCCAACGGCAGGCGGCGCTGGACTATTTCCCGCCCGAGCTGGTGGAGCGGGGCCGACGGATGTCCGCGGCGCTGGTGGCGTCCTCGTGGACGCTGCTGGCCGTCCGCCTGGCAGCCCTGCCGCTGTTGATCGCGATGGGGACGGTGGTGGTGGACTGGGTCAGCGACCCGGGCCAGCCGTGGTACCTGCGGGTCAGCCTGGCAACCTTGGTCCTGGCCGGGGCGGTCGCGGTCGTGGAAGCGGCGCCGATGTGGTGGGACACCAGGTCCCGGGGGAAAGCCAGCACCAAGGTCGCGGGCCCGGCCGGCCTGGGTACCGCGATCCGGGTGCTCGCCAGCACCGTGTTCTGGGCCGTCAAGCTGCTGGGCCTTGTCGGGGTAATGCGCCTCTGGCCTTCCTGGTGGTGGTTGGCGCTGATCGCGGGATACGTCGCTGCCAGATGCGCGTTCCGGTTCCTCATCGAGCCCGGCTTCGTTCAGGCGGCAGCCTCGGGCGGTAAGTCCGTGACCAGTGACCGTCTTCGGCACCGCGTGGCCGACGCGGCTGCCGGTGCCGGGTTGCGATCCCCGAAGATCATGGTGGTAGACAAGGCAGGCCCGCTCAACGCCACCGTCGGTGGCGTAGGCCGCCAGAAGATCGTCGTGTTCGGGCCGGGCCTGGCCGAGGCCACCGATTCCGAGACGGCGCGACCGGCGACCGGTGTCGAGGACGAGGCCGTCGCCATCGCTACGCACGAGGTGGCGCATGTCCGCTACGGCGACGCGTGGCTCCGGATCGTGACTGGCACCGCCCAGGTCGGGCTGACGCTCGGTGTGCTGATCCTGGCCGGCAATGCGCAGGGCCTGTTGCGCTGGGCCGGCGCGGCGTCGCTGGCCGATCCGCATGCCGTCGGGCTGATCCTGGCGGTCCTGGCCGTGCCCAGGTTGATCGTGGTCCCGGTGCAGGCGTGGTTGATCCGAGCCCAGGAACGACGCGCGGATCAGTACGCCCTGCACACCACCAAAGATCCCAAAGCGGTGGTCGCATCGTGGCAACGTGGCCTGCGGGAGAGCGGCGGGGACCCCGATCCCGGATTGTTGTCGTGCCTGTTGTGGCCTCAGCCGGCCAACCACCCGTCCCCGGCCGAACGGATGGCCACCACATTGACGGTCGACCCGCCGACGGTCTACCCCTCGCCGACTCCGGCTAGTGCCGGGGCTGTCCAGGCACCAGACAGGGACACCCCGAAACCCGTGTAGACCATCCCGGCCGGAGCGCCGTCCGGGCGAGCCACCGCCCGGACGGCGCCCCGACCTGCTTCATGTAGTGCTGATCCGAAGCATCGCCGCCAGGCGCCCAGGAGTCCGCCGAGGTGCCACACGCGCGGCCCGTCGCTGGCCGGCATCGCCCGCCATCCGCCCGCCCAGCATCCCGATTCCCGTGTCGCGACCCACCTTCTAACAGAAAGAGCCCTGGCATGACCCCTCTGAATCAGCGGCTGGCCCGGCGAGGCCGCCTTGTCGTCCCTCTTCTCGCCGCAGTGCTTGTCTCCGTGCTGCTCGGCGCTGCCGTCCTCATTCCCACGATCACCGCATCCGCGCGCAGCGACAGCACCGCCGCAGACGACACGGTGTTCGGCCTGCCTGCCACCGCGACCTCCGCCACCGCGCCGGGTCCGAGCTCGTGTGTGACGTCGGCCCCGCTCACCCCGCGGCAGCTGCGCCAGCTGGCCCACCGGCCGGTCACCCACACGCACACCCCCAGCGTGCAGCAACGATGAACATCGAGACGCTGCCCGACCTGCTGCGGGACCCGCCGCCTGAACCCGCCCGCATCGCCGATGCCCTCACCCGGGGCCGGCACAACTTCGCCGCCGACCGGCAGGTCGCGCAGCGGCTGCTGGCCGCCGACCCAGCCATGTACTGGTGGGTGGCCGCCCACTACCAGTTCCGTACCGAGGCGGTGATCGCCTTGGCCCGCGCCGGGATCCGACAGTGGGTCCACCTCGGCTGCGGCGTGGCCAACGACGCCTCCGCCTACGTACTGCTCGACGACGACCCGGGCCTGGGTGGTGGACGGCTGGTCTGCGTCGACGACGACCCGATCGTCGTCGAACACCTTCGCGGGCTGTCCCCGCCGGCGAACCCGGACCTGCGCGTCACCGCCGTGTGTGCCAGCCTGGACGATCCGCACCAGCTCATGGCGGAAATCGCCTACCGCGACGGCGTCGACTTCGGCGAGCCCGTCGCGATACTGCTCACCGGCGTCCTGCACGAGGTCGGCGCGGCGGTCGCCGCGACCCTGCTCGCGGTCCTGCGCGAGCACGTCATGACCGGCTCCTACCTGGTGTTGTCCCACCCGGGCAGCCCGTACCCCATGACTACGGCGCTCACCACGGCGATCGAGCACTACCAGCACGTCACCGGCACCACGTGGACGCTACGCGGCCCCGAAACGGCGTCGTCGCTGCTGGGCCGCGGGTGGACTCCGCTGCCACCCGGCATCGTCGCGGTCGGGCGCTGGCACCCAGCTCCTCCGTTCGACTACGAGGACATCGATGAACGAGACCCAGCCGACCCCGCCACGCTCTACGCGGGCGCGGGCTGGGCAGTCCTCGCCGCAGCCAGCCCGCTGCCGTAAACGACGCCACCGGCCTGGACGGGCCCGCAACCAACGACGGCCAGGCGCTCGAGCCCGCGACCAAGGCCGGGCCGCCACCACCGCCGGGATGGCCGCACCCCGGCTCCTCCCATCTCCCTATCGATTACCTCTCGTGGAAGGCGTCTGCTCGTGCTCACCCCCACTGTCCGCCCCGGCCGCCCGCCCACGGCGATCGCGCTCAGGTTTGCGGTCAGCGACAAGGCACAGCCGTCGGCCTCGGCGCCGCCTGGCGAGTCCACGCCGGACAGCGGCGCGGACCGGCCGCCGTCGTGACCAGCGGAGACCGCCGGCGCGCCGGCTCCGTGTCCGGGCGCCGCGACACCGATCGCCGCGACCGCCGCACCGTCGGCAGCGCAGATGACCGGTTCGCCAGGGACTTGCCGGCGCTGCGGGCCGCAGTGTGGACGATGCCGGGCCCCGCCGTGCGGCTGTTGCAGAACCAGCTGAGTGCCTGTCGGTCAGCCGAGACCGCCCACAGCGTCGACGCGCTGATCCTGCTCGCGGAGGCGTTGCTGCGTTGCCGTGACGCCGCCGCGGCGCTCGAGGCGGCAGCGCGCGCGGTTCAGGCGGCGGAAAGCCTGCATCCCATCGACCCTCGTCGCAGGCTGTGCGCGTACGGCGTCGCCGCCGACATCACCCTCTACGCCCGCCGGCCGGCCATCGCCCTCTACAACGAATACCTGCGCAAGCTGACCACGATCGGCGACTGGGCGAACGACGAGCTGCGCACCGTCTACGCCAGAGCCGGGCACGCGGTCGCCACCTGGCGGGAGAAAGACCGCGAACACGGCCTGCAACTGGTCACGGACCTCTGCGGATGGTCCCGAGACGAGCAGGGCGGCCACCATGCCGTCACCATCTCCCTCGTCGAAACGGTTACCACCATGCACGTCCGTTGCGCGTGCGGCTCACGGACGCCAGGTCGAAGGGCATCCCACGCCCCCGCGCCGCCGGCGCCGCTACCTGGCGGCGTCCTGCAGCCCGACCTGACCGAGCCTGACCGCGCCTACCTCGCCTCCCGAGTCCACGACTGCCAGTGGGGACCGCCGTGACGCCAGCCGCCCCTCCCACGCAAGCTGAGGGCGCCGACCCGGGACCGGAGCGGCCTGCGGCCGCGCTACCCAACCCCTTTTGAGGAAGCCTCCGACCACATCGCCGTCTACGGCGAGCTCAGCCTGTGAAACGTCCCCGAGCCCGCGGGGCCGTTCTTCTCGTCACCGAGCACCCCGGACGAGCCGGCCGCAGCACGCGCTGCGTCCGCAATCCCTGCACGACCAGCGGGCCATCATCGACAGGAGCAGACCTATGCCCACTACCGCCCCGGGGCAACGTGCCGGCCGGCATCGGCGGCCCTACAGCGGGCTCTTCCGGGGCCTCGGTCCCGACGAACGTCACACAGAGTTGGCGCACCTGAAGAAACTGTATGACGAGGATCGGCTGTCGATCCGGCAGATCGCCGCACCCAAGCGCTCGTCGTACGCATTCATGCAGGGACGCCTTGCCGAGGCCGGCGTCAATATCGGCAGCAACCGAGCACCGGAGCCCACCGAATCGGTCGCTGGCGGCAGTGAAACGGGCGATGTCGTGACGGTGCGGCGCGGCAGTCGTGGAGCCCGCCCTTGAGCATTCACGTGATTGGCGTCGACGCGTACGCGCTCGGCTGGGTCGCCGTGGAGCTACGCGACGGCGGTCTCGGTCGCGTCGTGCTCGCGTCCACGCTGTACGAGATCGTCGCGGGCAGTTCGGGCGTGGCCGTAGTCGGCGTCGGTGTCCCTCTGGGGATGCTGCCCGACCGTTTTCGTGCCGCCGACTCTGTCGTCGCCGACCAGGTGGGCCCGCGCCGCAGCAGCGTTCTGCAGGTTCCGCCGCGGCCGGTCTGGATGCAGCACGGCTTCGCCGAGGCGAATCGGCTCTGCCGTGAGCTGACCGGTTCCGGTCTCAGCCGGCAGTCCTGGGCGCTGCGGCCCAAGCTGCTCGAAGCGAACGCTCTCTGGCAGCGGCACCCCACGCTGTTCTTCGAGGCGCACCCGGAGCTGTCGTTCCGCACGATGGCCGGCGCGCCGCTCAGCCACGCGAAGAAGACCTGGACCGGCCAGGCACACCGCCGCGAGCTACTCGCGAAACAGGGCATCGTGCTGCCCGACCACCTTGGCCCTGCCGGTCAAGCACCGCCTGACGACATCCTCGATGCCACGGCCGTGGCCTGGAGCGCCCACCGGATGGCGACCGGCACGGCCAGGAGCCACCCCCACCCGCCCGAGCACGCCAGCGACGGCACCTGCATCGCCACCTGGTCCTGACCCGGCAAACGGATGACGTCAGGTGACAACAACCGCGTCCTTTCGACGGCGCCGCCGACGGCTCGGGTGGGCGTCCTGACCCGCGGCAGCCCCACCGGCCATCCGCCGACAGCACCACCGCAACAAAGACCCACCCACGTGATCACCACCGACAATGCAGAGAGGGACCTCGTGGAAAGCTTCTACGCGACAGTCCGGCAGCGCTGGCCAGAAGGCCGCCTCGACTACCACTGGCACGTGCTACCGGATCCGGCCCAGACGGCGTTGTTCGAGCCGTACCGGGACCTGACCCACCGCGACGGCCTCGTCCCGGTGCAACCGGACTGGTATCACGTCACGGTGTTGCATTCGGTACCGACGGACGAGGTCACCACCGGCCAGCTCGAGCAGATCGTCGCCCAGATGCGCCGCCGCTGCACGCAAATCGCCGGGTTCGACCTGGTGCTGGACCGGCCTGCTGCGGGCGGCGTCTCCGTGGAATGCGCCGGCCGGCCCGGCACTGCGGCCCGCGCTCTGTGGCAGGCCGCCGCCGCCAGCACCGCGGCCGTCCTCGGCGACACAGTCCCGGTGCTGCCGGCCGTGTACTACCCGCACCTATCGATCGATTGGTGTACGCCGTGGAACACGTCGATCACCGGCCGATGAAGCAGTGGCTGTCCGACCACGACATCGCACCGTTCACCATGCCCGTCGAGAGAGTGTCCCTGGTCACCCAGTCCCACAACGGTCACGACATCACCTGGCGGCACATCCTCGACGTGCCACTGCTCGGCTGAGCACAACCCCCGGTCGGTGCCGGCCGTGCACCATACCCAGCTCCGAACGCCCTCACCCGCCACGCCACACGCCGCGATGCGATACCAGCGGGCGCTGGGCACCAACCGCCTGCCGCCATCACGGCGGCGCAGCCTACGGAGGAATCTGTTGACGATCTTGCTGAGTATCAACGCGTTCAACTTGTACGGGCATGACACGGCAGCCGAACTGGGCCGCTACGCCCAGATCGAAGAACTGATCCGGTCGATCGACGCCGACGTGGTCGCCGTGCAAGAGATCATCGCCGACGGCGCGGACACCGCCGCGAAACACCCGATAGCGGTGGCCGGGCTGCGCCGGCTCGCCACCGCGGTCGACCGGCGCTGCGACGTCGACGGGCAACCCGCTGTCGCGGTCGGGGGGATCATCCATCACACCGGGCTGCTGTGGCGTGACGGCATCGAACCGGTGCCGGGCAGCCTGCACACCCTGACCCGCGAGGGTGCCGGGATGTGGCACTGCGCGGTCAGCGTGATCCTCGACCTCGGCGGCGCCCGGCTGCGGGTCGGGTCGGTGCAACTGTCCCCGTTCGACATGGGCTGGGCGGCCAGGGACATCTCCCAGCTACTGCGCGTCTTCAACACCGGTCGGGTGCCGGGCCTGCTCGGCGGCGATTTCAACTGCATCGCCGCCGATGCCGCATATGACCCGGACCCGTACGCCGGCCAGCCCTGGCACCCCGATCATGTCTACCAGCTCACTGACACCGGCGAGGTCGACCGTCGCCCTGCCCACCGCCTCGAAGCCGAACGCCTCGGCCGGATGCGTGACTGTGCCCGCCTGACCGGCGCGCCCTGGACCGCCACGACCGGCCATCACCCGGGCGACAACCATCCGCCTCGCCGGATCGACCGCTGGTATGCCACCCACGACGTGTCCGACGCCGCGATCATCGAGCTCACCGTCGCTGATGCCGTGACGGTGGGCAACACCACCGACCATCTCCCGGTCATGGTCCACGCCGACGAGTCCACCCTGTAGACCGCGGTTCCGCGTCGCAACTGGAGCGGAACACATAGCGACGGAAGGGAAACAAACGCCCCAGCATTTCTGCGGCCATCCGTGACCAGCACGCCAGAACGAGACCCAGCAGGCAACCTGCCCCTCATCGCAGTGTGGAAGGAATCGACGCACATGCCAGGCGATTACAATTTCTACACCTGGAACTTGAAGGACGTCTGGGCGGCCGACGCCGACGCGGACCGGTACACGGCCGTCATCGGCGTGCTCCGCGAGCTGGGCGCCACGGTGATCGCGGTGCAGGAGGTGACCGCGGCGGATCAGGCCGCTGCGATGGCTCAGCTGGCGCGGCTGGCCGACCTACTGGTGGACGAGCCTGCCCAACATCGGATGGCTTCCTACAATCAGCCTCGCGCTCGTCATCAAGCTCTTGCTGCTGAAGCCGAGGGCCTCGGAGCCGTTCCTCCTGCCCGCTCAGAGCCAGCCGGCACCCGACCGCACAGAAAGGCCGCAGCAGGACCCGGACGGAACCGAGCCCGGTCCCGGGGCCGCGCCGCCGTCGACGCAGCACGACATCGCCGCGATCGAAGGCCGAAGACGGTCCCTGCGACCAGGTGCGCCGCCTCGGAATACCGGTGACCGAGCTCAGCCAGTGTCGGCCACCCTCTCGGCACCAACCGCAGTTCGTACAATGACATCCCCGGAGTTCCGACCGTTTCGATACGTTCATGGGAGCTGGCGTGGTTGTCGGCCCGGTATCTGTGGTGGTCACGCCGCCGAGCGGATGCGGCGGCCGCCCTCCCACCGACTACGACACACCGTCAGGCGTTCGCGTCGATGACGGCCGCGACGGCCTTGACGGGTCAGTCCGCGAGCATGCCCGCGAACTCGGCAGGGTCGATGATCGGGATACCGAGTTTGGCCGCCTTGGTCGCCTTCGCCGTGGTCGTCTCGGCCGTGACCAGTGCCGTGGTGCTCGCAGAGACGCTGCCGCTGGCCCGGCCGCCGAGTTGCTCGATACGTTCGCTCACGGTGGTCCGGGTGTAGCCGGGGACGCTGCCGCTGACCACGTAGGTCTTGCCTTGCAGGGGCTTGTCACCGGTGGTCTCGGGGACGCTCATGGTGACGCCGGCGGCGGCGAGCCGGTCGATGACACCGGACATGACTGCGAGGCCGTCGACCAGGTGTTGCGCCTTGATCAGGCCCATCTTGTCGATCTCGGCGATCTGTTCGACGGTGGCGGCGCGGAGCGCGTCCATGGTCTTGAAGCGGGCGGCAAGCCAGCGGCCGACGCTGCGGCCGGTCATCCGGATACCGAGGCCGGTGATGACGCGGTTGAGGGGTTGGGACGTGCTGCGGTGCAGCGACGCGATCACCTTGGCGGCGTTCAACTCGCCGAGCAGCACGACACCGCCGGCCTTGGTGTTGCCGACGGGCAACTCGGCCAACTGCTGTTCGGTCAGGGCATAGAGGTCGGCGACGTCGTTCGCGAGGCCGGTGTTGACCAGGGCGACGCAGAGCGCCTCGCCCGCGCCCTCGACGTCCATGGCCTCGCGGCTGCACCAGTACTCCAGCGCGTTGGTGACGCTGCACGAGGCGGTGTGGCAGCGCCAGAGCAGGCTGGACTTGTCCCACGGGTCGCCGCACTGCGGGCAGGTCTGCGGCGGTGTCCACGGAGTGAGGCCGTGCGGCTGTTCTCCGATGGGCGCGGTGACCCGCGGGATGACGTCTCCGGCCCGCCACACGGCCACCCTCTGGCCGATGGCCAGGCCCTGTTCCTCAACGAACCTGGGGTTGTGCAGCGTCGCGTAGGTGATGGTGGTGCCGTCGACGAAGACCGGGTCAAGCACGGCGCGCAGCGAGATCCGCCCGGTGCGCCCGACCCGCACCTCGATGTCCCGCAGCACCGTAGAGCCCGTGTCGGCGGGGTATTTGAACGCGGCCGCCCAGTACGGTGTGCGGCTGCCGGAGCCGAGCCGCCTGCGCGTCGATTCCAGGTCAGCGGTCAGCACCGCACCGTCGATCGGGAACTCGAGGCCGCGGCGCAGCTCGCCGATACGCGCGACGGCGGCGAGCGCGGCGTCCGCGTCACCGGCGACCTGGACCTCACCGGTGGCGAGCCGCCCGGCCACCGGGAAGCCGAGCTCGACCGCGCGGGCCATCCGCTCGCGGTGGGAGGCGAAGTCGCCGGAGATGTCGTACGCCGCGAACGTCATCGGCGTCTCGTAGGCACGATCGGCGCTGCGGATCGACCCGGCGACCGCACCACGCGAGTTGATGAACGCCTTACCACCCGCGGCGACCCGGTTGGCGCTGGCCGCCTCGAAATCACCGACGGTCATGTAAACCTCGCCACGGACCTCACCGGTCCACCCGGCGCCAAGCCGGGCAGGCAGACCGGCGACGCCGCGCAGCACCTGGGCGGTGACGTTCTCACCGGTGCTGCCGTCGCCGCGCAACGCGGCCAGGACGAGCCGGCCCGCCGTGTATTCCACGCGGATCGCAAGCCCGTCGAGCTTGACCTCGACCAGGCAGGGGTCGCCGCCGAGGCTCGCGACGAACGCACGCACATCCTCCTCGCCGGTGACCTTGTCGAGCGACATCATCGCCACCGGGTGCGACACGTCGCCGCCGCCGGACACACCCGCCGCGACCCGCGTGGTGACGCCCCGGTCGTCCCAGTCCGGGTGGGCCCTCTTCGCCTCGGCGATGCGGTCGAGCAACGCGTCATAGTCGGCGTCGGTCATCAGCACGTCGCCGGTGTCGTAGTACGACGTGGCGGCGGCCTGCACCTGGTCGACGGCGGCAGCGAAGTCGGCTTCAGTGACGGCGGTGACGGTCATGCCGACAACCTACGTCCCCGGTACGACAAGGAGGTCGACGAGCGGGTGGAAGCGGTTGGTGGAGGCGGGCCGGGACGTGGTGCTGGCGTGATGGTGGCGGTGCACGGACCGGAATGAGGCCAACAGACTGGCCAAGGCTGCGGGCGGTGCGTGGCAGTCGGTCTCCTTCGAGGTGAGTCGGAGATGAGCTAGTGCGGCGGCTGGCCGAACATAACCGGCCCGGGGATGCGAACGCACTGCAGGTGACCCGGAGAAGCGTTGGACGACCTCATCGCCCCGATCGAATCCCGTCCGGCGAAGGCGAACAACTCTGCGACGACGCGCTGTGATCACCACGACGGATGGCCGGCGACGAGCGGGCCGTCGCCGGGCTGCCGCACGGCGATGAGGCCGATACCGTTGCCGGGATGACGGCGGACGACCTCCAGTTGGTGTATGTGAGACCGAGCTGTTGTGCGGCGCGTTCAGGGCCAGGGACGGCGATGAGGTCGAGGCGCTGCTGCTCGATCTGGCACGCCGCGCGCGGGTGGGTCGCTCGATGCTGGCGTGGGCGTCGACGCTGGCCGCCGCCAACAGCGGTCAGGAGGTCGTCGACCTGCTACCCCATCCTCAGCCGGAGGTGGCCGGGCATCTGGCCCGGCTGATCGACGCCGCAGCGGCGGGCCTGGACGGGACTCGGGCCGGGGTAGTGGAGCAGCTCACCGCCCGCAGCGATGCCGAGGTCTGGCTGCTGAGCTGGCACCTAGCCGAGGCGGTCTACCTGTGGACGGCCAACATTGGTGGGATCGCCCACTGGCAACGTCTGCTGGTCGCCCACAACCGGGCGGTCGTGGTCGCCGCCGACCGGGAAACCCTTGCCGGGCCGGCCGCCGCAGTTATCGGCCTGGTCTCCGTCGGGCAGTTCGGGCTAGGACACGAACGGCTCGGCTGGATCATCGGCGGCGGCGATGGGAACCTCGCCGGTGTGCTGCAGATGTGGCTGCAGCTGTGCTTGACCTGGCTGGACGGCAGCCGAGCCATGATGGCCATGGACCGGTCGGGCATGCCGCAGGCCATGGTGGACCCGCACCACGGCGGCGGCTACGACGGTGACGGCATCGACCGAGTCCACCTGCTCCACCTGGTCGGCACGCTGATCGACACCGTTCGGGACGGCGACCTCACGGGGGTTCAGACCGTCACCCAGCCGATCACGGCGTTGCGGCGCCCGGAGCGAATGGCCCTGGCCTGGCAACTGGCGATGTCGCTGGGCGTGCACGCCTCCCGCTGGCTGCTGCCCGCCGATCCAGGCCCGCAGCACTGACGCTGGGTTCACTGACCGGGAGAGCACCCGGAGGCAGCCTCCGGGGCGTGCTGCGCCGTCCGCCTCGTATCGCGCGCTACGCGTTCGGAGCGCCCGCCTGATGGTCAACGCCGTTGTCGAGGAACTGCCTCCCGGTATGCGGCCCGTGCGCCGTCTACCGCCCGGTCCATCCCCGCCGAGCAACGGCCTTCGAGCAATCCCCACACATCGTTCAGCAGGTGTTCCAGCACGCGGATCCGATCATCCTGCTGCCGACCCACGGTGCGGCGCACGTCCTCGATGCGCCGCTGCCACCCGGCGGCGGACCGCGTGGCTGATCGGCACATACTGGTGGACATCCCTGCCGAGCATCGGGTGCTTCCCGCGATCAGCCTCGCGTTCGTCATCAGGCTCCTGCTGCTGAAACCGAAGGTATCGGAACCTTTCTCGCTGCCCGTGCAGAGCCAGCCGGTATCCGATCACCCCGAAGGCGGTAAATCAGGTGAGGCGGAACCCTGGACGGGCCCGGTCGCGGGGCCACGGGGGCCGTCGTCGACGCGGGTACGAGCTTGTCTGGGGTCGAGGTCCTCAGACGGTGCTCGCGACCGCGGGCCAGTCTCGGTATGTCGGTGACCGGAAAGTGTGACAGAGCAGGGCGGCGGCTACCCAGAGGGACGGCGTAACCGGTTGAAACGGACGGAGGCTGACGACGAAAGCGGGCCTCGCCCGGCTCGGGAGAGGCCCGTCTCGCTCATGCGTTGCCGTCGACCGTTGTTTCAGGCTGCGGCGGAGGGCCGTCGGGGGATGAGGTCGGCGGCGGTGTCGGCGTGTGCGCGCTGGAATTCCAGCAGGACGCTGGTGTAAATGTCTGAGGTGGTGCCGACTCGGGCGTGCCCGAGGAGTTCCTGGACCTCCTTGAGGTCGGCGCCACCCGCCCGCAGGTACGTCGCTGCGGCGTGCCGCAGGTCGTGCAGGCGGACCGGGGGCAGGCCGCTTTTGATGACGAGGTGTTCGAATCGGTCGCTGACCGCTTGTGGGTGCCATGCCCTTCCGTCGGGGCGTACGAAGAACAGTCCGGTGTCGGGCCAGTCGGCGCCGCTGACCTTTTGACAGCCGTCGCGTCGCCGGCGGTAGTCCGCCAGGACGACTTCGGTCTTCGGGCCGGTTGGGATGATGCGTTCCCCGGCGTCGCTCTTGACGAATCGGGTGACGGGTTGGTAGCCGACGGAGGTGATCTGCTGGACGACGGTGATGATGTGGTCGTCGAAGTCGACGTCGTGCTCGCGCAGGCCGCAGCCTTCGCCGCGGCGCAGGCCGCGGTGCAGGATGAGCAGGAACATCGGGTAGAGGGCGATGTCGTGGCGTTCGGCGAAGTCCAGGAACTCGCCGGCCTGGGCGGGTGTCCAGACCATGACGGGTCCGGGGCGCTCTCCGGTCTTCTGCCACTGGGCGACGGCGGCGCTCGTCCAAACCTTGGGTTTGCGCTTCTTCTGGGGGCGTAGCTCGACGCCGATGGCGGGGTTCGAGTCTCGCAGGTGATACGTGTGGATCATGTCGTTGAGGAATTTGCGGAGGGTGGCGTGCAGTCGTTGCAGGCTGGAGTCGCCTAGCGGCCGGACCCCGCGCACAGATGCCTGCACGCGGGGGTCGGGGCTGGCTTTCGCGGCGATGATGTCGGCGTTGCGTTCGTCGAGGGCGTCGTACATGGCGTTGATGTGGCGGTGGTCGAGGTCCTGGATCGCCACCTCACCGAGGTACGGGATCAGGTAGAGGCGGATGTGGTCGCTGTAGCCGCGCATGGTGTGCTCGGCCAGGCCGCGCCGTCCATTGAGCCACGTGGTGAGGCACTCGGCGGTGGTCTTGTCCGTGTGTACGGCGGCCCCGGCCTTGACGCGTTTCGCGACGGTGTCGCGGTCGGGCAGTGGTGTGCCGCGCTTGCACGCGTCGAGCATGTCGGCGATCTCGATGCGTCGTTGCTGGTTGGTTCCGGCGAGGTCGAGCAGGCTGCCGGCGTGGTCGAGTTCGGCGGCGGCGGCCTCGCGCAGGGCGAAGCCGCTGGTGCGCCGCAGCTGGCGGCGGCGTAGGCCGGGGCGTTGCGGGAGTTCGAGTTGGTAGCCCCAGGACCCGTGGTGAGGGTGCCAGCCGCCGCCGGAGCGGTACAGCTTCGGGCAGGCGGCGTTGAGGCGTCGTCCGGTGCCGGGGTCTTTGCAACTGCAGCGTTTGAAGACGGAGCCCTCGCCGCTGTTGTCGTTCTTGCGGGAGGTGCCGGGACCTTGCGTGCTCACGGTTCTCCTGAAGTCGGGGTGGGCTGGTGCTGGGATGCCGGTCCTTCTGATCGGCCCCGGTGGTGATCCACGCTCTGCTCGGCGGCAGGGGTCAAGTCATCGCCGCTGGTCAGATGCAGGGTGGCGAGAATCGGTGCGACGGGAACCCGGTAGAGGTGGCCGGCGCGGATGACCGGCACCGGGAACTTCCCGCTCCTGGCGAGGTTGTAGGCCAGGGCCCTGCCGAGGCCGAAGATCTGGGCGGCGGTGGGTAGATCGGTGACGGCGCCGAGCGCGCGGATGCGTTGCACGCTCCATACGCCGTCGGAGGCGGGGTTGTCGGTGCTCGGGTTCGTGATCGGGTCGTGGGACATGCGCGAGGTGCTCCTTGATTTCGTGGAGGGGTAGTGCGGCGGGCGGCCTGCGACAAGGTCCGGCCGGGCGGGTCGGATCCGTTGGGCGGCTGGGGTATCCGCTGTCCGACGCGAGGTGTGCCGCCTGCCCCGGTACGACTTGATCGGCCGGCCGTTCAGAGCGTTCATGGTGTCCGCGCCGGGACCACCGGCGCCGGCGGCGAGTTGTTCGTCGTCGCACGCGGACGGAAGGCTGTGCCGTGCTCACCACTGGACCGCAGGACCCTGCGCCGATACCCGACTCGGCGATATCGGCGGCGGGCCGCACCGCGCCGTGGGTTGTCGATGCCGAGGACCCGGAGGTGGTCCCGGGCGCGTTGACGGCATTCGTCGTGGCGGCTCGGCGGGCGTACGGGGCGATCAATGTCAACGGCAACTATCCGGCGAGGGACGCTGTCGCGGCGGTCGAGGATGTCGTGGCCGCCCTGGTGCGTATCACCAAGAACGTTGGCCCCTACGCGGGCGACTTCTCCTCGGCGGGCGGCAAGGCCATGACCCGTGCCGAGGCGCTGCTGGCCGAGGCGCGCACCGAACTCAGCGCCGCCCGCCATGACCTCTTCCTTGATGAAGATCCGGCCGTCGAGACGGCGATATCGAGGGATCAAGTCACCGGCTCACCGGCCTGAGTCGAGGCCGCCGAACGCCGAGCCCTCGCGGGAATGCTTCCGCGGGGGGCTCGACGCGCGTGCGGGCGCGGGAGGCCCGCCGCTCGCCTTGCGCCGAACCGGTGGTTGCTGAGAGGCCGAGCCCGCCTTGAAACCAAGGCGGGAGGTCGTGGCTGAACACACGAGAGGCACTGTCGGCGCAATGGCAGCCGATTGTGGCGGGGCACTGCGGCCACTGCAGGCAAGCGCGTGTTGAGCCGCGGCCGTAGGCCGCGGCTCAACTGGTTCGCGGTGCTCGGGTGTTCAGCGGTCGGTGGCGGTCGGTGGCCGTTGCGCCCGCTCGGCGGCTTCAACGTTGTCGGCGATCCGCTTGTCGACGTCCTCGGGGTGGCTTGTGTAGTAGTCCAGCACGGCAGCGACCTGGGCGGTGGTGAGCCCGGTGACGGTACACAGTTCGCGCTTGAGGGCCTCGCCGTGCCGGGTGGGGTCTTCGTCGCGGAGGGCATGCAGTGCCGCGATGACCTCCCAGACGTCCGGGCCGTCGGACAACGCTGCGCGCGGCCCCGTTGGTCCGGGCCGTATCACGATGCCGGGATGCTCGCAGGAGTCACTGTCGACGCAAGGGGTGTGAGCGGATGCTGATCCGTTCGCCGCGGTGGTCCTGTCGATCTCGCGATCTGTTGGCGCTGAGTGGCGCGGGTCGTCGTGTCCGTCGTTGGTGTCGGTCATGACCTGATCAACGCCGATCGCGCGACGTTGTGCAAGTCGTGTGCCCCGGTGGTCTCCTGCGCGACGGTCTGGAGCCAGCCGAGCAGGGTGGGCAGATTGCGGTCCGGGCCGTAGGCGAGGTAGGTGCCGTCCACCGAGTGGCAGCCGATCGTGTGCGCATACCGTAATCGGCGCAGGCTGTTGACCCGTCCCATGTGGACGGTCAAGCCACGCGCTCGGGCCTCGGCCGCCAGTGCGGCGGCGGCCGATCCGAGCTTCCAGCTGGTCGTGGCCCCGATGAAGAGGGCGTCGAACGAATTCCAGGGCACGGTCAGGTTTTCGAGGCCGTCCTGAGCGACCAGCGCCGCCGGGTAGCCGGCGGCACGGATCCGTTCGAGCATCGGCATTGCCCGGTTGAGGGTGGCCGCGGCGTCGAACGGGATGTCGGGGGCGGTGGCGAAGGCGCACCGGTCGGCTCGGTCGGCTCGGGCGGTGAGCCACCGCAGGTAGGCGGTGTCGCCGGGGTAGCGGCCGGGTGTGAAGCAGCTGTTGTCGGCGCACCAGTCGACGCCCGCCGGCACGATGTTGCCGGCGGCCGGGGTGGTGATCATGCCGAGTTGACCGTGCCGGATCGCGTCACGTACCCGCGGGCCGGAGGCGGTGGCGTAGTAGCGCACGGGTGACGGCGATGAGTGCGACGGGGATGAGGGTGGCGATGGCTTTGACCCACAGCTGTCCGGGCAGTGCCGCCCAGATGGGGAAGCCGGCCAACGCGAGGAACAGCATGGTGTCGATCGGGGCGCCGATCGTGTTGGAGGTCAGCGCCGCCGCTGCCCAGCCGTGTCGCCGCATCCGTTGGTAGACCAGCAGGTCGGCCAGTTCCGACAGCAGGAACGCGGCGGCGGAGGCGAGGGCCAGGCGCGGGCCGGCCCAGGCGGCGCTGAGCGCGGCGCCGACGCCGATGCAGGACAGGACGGCGGTGCGGCCGGCGCTGTGGTGGACCCAGTCGCGGGCGAGCAGGGTCATTCCGGCGGTGGCGGTGCCGGCGGTGGCGGTCAGGCCGAGCCCGACCGGGATCAGCCCGTAGTGGACGGTCAGGGCGTTGGCCGTGACGACGGTGGTGATGAATCCCAGGACCGGCATCGCCGCCGTGCGGGGCCGGCGGTGCCGGGGTGCGGCTGAAGCCGGCTGCGCGGCGTGTTGGCTGGAGGTGGTGATCACGATGATCGAGTGCCTTTCACAAGGGGTGGATGCGGCAGCAGGCCACCGCCCCCCGAGGGGCGGTGGCCTGCCAGGAAGATCGGGTCGGGTGGGAGCGAACAGGTCCGGTGATGTCGGCTCAGCTCGCCAAGGTCAGGACCTCGGCGAGCATGTCGGTCCACTCGACGCCGACGATGCTGGGGTCGCCGTCGAGGGTAAAGCCCAGGCACGGCAGAAGGCCGCCGAAGGCGTCGTCGAGGCGGCCGTCGACGAACGCCCAGCTGGTCGGGGCGTATCCGGCGGGGGCGGGTCGCACCAGCAGGCTCCAGGTCGCGGCGTGCAGGACCACGGCGACGGGCCGGCCGCGCAGGTCGCGTCCGATGCGAAACGCGCCGGGTGCCGGGTTGGCGGCGAGACCGGCGGCGGTGGCGATGATCTGCGGCGCCTCGCTGATCGACTCTGCGAAGTTTGAGTAGACGTACGGTCGGCGGCCCTGCCGGGCCGCGGCGGTGAGTTCGGCGGCGCCCTGGTCCGCGGCGCGCCGCCGGTCGCGTTGGATCGGGGTGAGTTCCGCAGTCTTGGTGATGGCCGGCTGGGTGATGGTGACCGGGAACGGTCCCGGACGCCGCCGGGGGCGACGCCGGGCCGTCGAGGACGCGGTCGTGGACGGGTTGCGCGGTGTCGTCATCGGGTCTCCTTCAGGCGGATGCGACCGGGACACGCGGTGATGCCGCCGGGCGGTCGATCGGGTTCGTGGTTCTGCTGCGGCTGGCCGCCGCGTTCGGATCGGGTCGTGTGTGGCGACGGTCGGGCGCCGGTTCCGGTGCCGTGCTCGCCGACGGTGACCAGCCGGAGATCGCTGGCGGTGGGTGGGTGTCGCCGGTGGCTGGGTCCGGGGGACTGCCGGCGCACGCCGGTCGCGGCGCGAACCCGCGGTGGGCAGTTCCGAGGCCGGCTATACGGGGTCGAGGACGCCGAGGTCGGTGTGGTTGTGGTCGAGATCGGACTGCCGGCGAACGCCGGTGCGGCGCAGGCGCAACGTGTCGAGGCCGATGCCGTGCAGGTGGTCGAGGTCGGCCACCAGCCGGATGCGGGCGCTGCTCCAGGCGGTGGCGGCGTCGTCGCCTGTGACGGTGATGGCCAACAGGGCGTCGGCGGTCACGGTGTAGACCCCGCCGACGGGGTATCCAGGGCACGGGTCGGTGCGCCGCACCCGCAGGTGTCGCAGCGAGCGGGCGGCGGGATGGTCGCTCGGGTCGGTGGGCTGCTCGGCGCTGGCGAGGTAGCCGGTGCGGAGCCTGCCGAGCACGGTGATGAGCTGGCCGGTGCCGACGTGGGCGGCGTAGCGGTCGTTGGGGGCGCGGACCGTGGTGGTCGCGGGCACGGTGGCGCCGATCGCCCACCGGTGCGGCGTGGTGTGTAGTCCGAGCCGGGCGAGCAGGTCGTCGCCGTCGCGGCGGCTGATCGCCCGGCGGCTGACCAGGGCCCGGACTTCGGCGCGGATGGCGTCGGCTGCGGGAGCGGGGGTGGCGTGCTCGAGGTGCTGGCCGAGGACCGCGAACGGGCGGTGGTGCAGCGGGGCACGCGCGGCGGACGTGGATATGGACATGGCGAACCTTTCGAGACGATGACGTGGACGCGAAGCGGTGCCGGCAGCAGCGGGCGCGGACATCGCCTGGTGTCCGCGCGGGCGGCCGAGCGGGTAGGTCGAAATCAGGTCAGGAGGCTTGCCAGCGCGTTCGGGCGATGTGCGCGGTGCCGTGGTCGTCTCGCGGCCGGCTGGGCCGGGTCCAGCCGGGCGCGGGTGGCCGGGCGGCGACGATGCGCCACCCGGCCGCGCGGAGGCTGGCGCCGCTCTCGTCGTCAACCAGGCTTGTCGTCAGTTGATGAGAGACCTCCTGTTCGTTCTTGACCTGCGGTGCTGGTAGGGGCCCGTGCCGAGCAGCCCGGCATGGGGTTGACGTTTGGTCGGGAATCCCGAAGGATCTACCGGAATCATTGGAAGATCGCTCCTGGGATGAATGCGAGGTACGGCGTGGTGCTGGCGGTGGTGCGCTCGATCCGGTCACCGCGAGAGCTAGCGACCGCCCAGGAGGCGGAAGACTTCGAGCAGGAGCTGCTCGATCAGTACGCGCTGGCGATGTCGGCCAGCGGTGTCGGTGATGAGCAGGTGGCGAGCCACCGGGCCGCGCTGTTCGAGTTCATCCGGTTCCTGCAGCGACCGGTATGGACAGCGGAAGCTTCTGACGCTGACCGGTATCTGGCGTGGCTTCGCTCGGCGAAGGACCAGGCGACCAGCACCCGTTACGCCAAGTCGATCGCGCTGCGGCAGTTCTACGGCTTCCTGGTGATGCGGTACCAGGGCGACATCCACGCGCTGACAGGGCATGTCGTCGACCAGCCGATCGACGAGTTCAACCGGCCGACGAAGCCGTACCACTACGTGCCGCGCGTGCCTCCGTCGCAGCCGGAGGTGGAGGAGCTGTTCGCCCGGTGGCGGGAGTGGCTGCCCGAGGCGCGCAAGTTCCTGCCCGCTGCTCGCGACTACCTGGCGGCGTCGCTGTGGCGCCGTGCCGGGCTGCGGATCAGCGAGTCGGTCATGCTCGACATCAGGGACTGGCGGCCGGATCTCGGCGAGCTCGGCAAGCTGCACGTGCGGTACGGCAAGGGCAGCCGTGGCCGCGGGCCCAAGACGCGACTCGTGCCCGGGATCAACGCGGTCGACGAGCTACTGACCTGGTGGCTGCGCGATGTGCGGCACCAGTTCGGCGACGACTGGGACGACCCGGACGCGCCGCTGCTGCCCAGCGAGCGCCGCGACCGGCTGACCGGCAGGTGCCTGCGGGCGGGAGCGAACGCTCTGCGGACCGGGCTGGCCGACGCGGTGCGGCGCTGGCTCCCAGCGTGGGACGGCCAGTTGACCCCGCATGGCCTGCGGCACTTCTGCGCGTCGTCCCTGTATGCCCACGGCGTGGATCTCAAGGCGATCCAAGAACTCCTGGGACATTCGTGGTTGTCGACTACGACTCGGTATATCCATGTGCACGAGTCCCACATCGAGGGTGCTTGGGCGCAGGCGAACGAGCGGGTCGCCGCTCGGCTCGCCGGCGAGAGGAGGTGAGCGGATGCGGTGGAACCTGCGGCTGAAGGCCGCTGAACGCGGGATCTGGAAGTCCACGGAGATGCGCCGGTTGCTGGCCGAGTACGGGTTGGAGATCAGCGCGGGCAAGATGTCGGCGCTGTGGACGACTACGCCGACGTCGATCCGCCTGGACGACCTCGACGTGTTCTGCGCTGTGCTTGACTGCACCCCGGCGGAACTGCTGCTGCACGAGCCGCAGCAGGCGAAGGCCCGCCGCGACGAGCTCAAACGGGCCGCCAACGCCGACATCGCGCCGACCGGCAGTCCGGTCGTACCGCGGCTGGGCCGTAACCGATCCCTGCCGCCGGCATGACGACAGCGCCGCACAGCATCCACGCTGCGCGCCTGACCCGCTGCACCGTCTGCAGGCAGCAGCCGGTGGCCATGCGCGGCGTGAAATTCTGCTTCACCTGCTGGCCCGGCGGCCCGGTGACACCGCCCCCGTGTGTGCGGTGCGGCGCCAAATCTGGCTACTTCACCGCCGGCCTGTGCCGGCGCTGCCACCGCTACGCGCCACCCGAGGTCGACGCCTGCCGGGACTGCTACGCGTGGGGTGCCGTCCGCAACCAGAGCTGGTTGTGCTTCGGCTGTTCGCAGTGGCGCCGTGCCAGCCCGGGCACCGGTGCCTGCGTCTGCTGCGGACGGGTGGTGCACCTCGCGCCTACGGGTACCGGGAAATGCCGGCTCTGCTACCGGCAAGCGGTGCTGCACCGCAAGCCCGACGGAGATCTGGACTTCGCTGGTGCTAACCGGTGCGGACAGCAGTTGTTCCTAGCGAACATGTTCCACCGCAACACGACCGGCATGTCGAGCGACGCGCCACAGCATCGGCTCGGGCCGCCTGACGAGGGCAACCTCGGCTGGCCCGCCTGGCTGCAGCTCACCCTGTTGCCGGCCCCGCAGAGAACCCTGACCGGCCGCGATCGCGCCGAATTGCAACGCCGCGCCGACCCGCGGCAGGCTGCCGAACTCGACGAGCACGCCACGGTGATCGCGGCGCGACTCGGCTGGACCGACCGGCTGCTGCGAGAGGTATGCATCGGACTGCGCATCATGATCGGACTGCGGGACCACCGCGACGAGCCGGTCCGGGCCAGCAACGTAACTCTGCTCAGCACCATCAGGCTGCCCGCCGACGCCGTGACCAGAGTCCTCGCCGACGCCGGCATGCTGGCCGACGACCGCGTGCCCGCCCTGGACGCATGGGCCACCGCTCAGATCAGCCGTCTCCCAGAAGCGATGACGGCAGAACTGACCCTGTGGTTCGAGGTCATGAAGCACGGGAGCTCCACCCCGCCGCGGCGACGGCCACGCAGCGAGACCACCATCCAACTGCACCTCCGCTGGGCGCTCCCCACGCTGCTGCGATGGGCGGCAGCAGGGCACAACAGCCTGCGCGAGATCACCCGTGACGACGTGGTCCGCGCTCTGCCACCGTCGGGAAACCCGCGTTCGCAGATCGGCCAAGGACTCAAGTCGATCTTTCGGCTACTCAAAGCCCGGAAGATGGTCTTCACCGACCCGACCGCCAGGATCACCACCGGCCGACACCAGACCCGGCAGCCGCTTCCGGTCGACCTCACCGCGCTACGGCAGGCCCTGGCCTCAAGCAACCCCGCGCACGCCGCCGTCGCCGCGCTCATCGCCTTCCACGGGCTGCGCACCAGTCAGGTTCAGCTGCTGCGGCTCACCGACATCCGCGACCGAGTGCTGCACATCGACGACCGAGCGATACCCCTGGCCGAGCCCGTCCAGCAGGCACTGGCCGCCTGGCTCGACTACCGCCGCAACCGGTGGCCAAGCACCAACAACGCCTACCTGTTCGTGACCACGCGAACCGCGAGCAGCGACGGGCCAACCAGCCGCCGCTGGATCTGGGACGCCACCGGACCCGGGCTGTCGGCCACCGACATCCGGCAGGACCGCATCCTCGACGAAGCGCAGGCTACCAAGGATGACGTCCGCCGGCTGGCCGATCTGTTCGGCCTGAGTATCGCCGCAGGCAACCGCTACGCCGCCACCGTTGAACACCCTGACCTCACCGCGCTCGCCTAAGCTTGTCGTTAAACCTTCCCGGCTGCGATCCAGCATGGCCGTAGCTGGGCCGGCTACGTCACCAAAGCTGACATACAGCGGGTGTCGGCGGGAGGCCGCGTGCCGGTAGAGACGGGTACCACGCGCGTTCTCTGTGACAGAACAGTAAACCCGATTATGCTGGAGATCCCTCCGGCAGGCATTGAGCCTCAGTTACGTCCTGGTGGCGTTAACCAGCGGATGCGGCACACTCTCGGCCAATGCAGCTGTCGAAGAGCATCCGCCTGAAATTGGCGTCACCTCAAATCTGGGCGACAGTCGCCGCAAACAGGCCACCGTGACACCCGGATGCCAAGCCGAATGAGCGTTCCCAATATGTGGAGCTCAATGCTCAGCGAAGGCTCGCCGCACCTCGTCGATCGCCTCGAGCGCGGCTTCCGGGTCGACGTGGGCCAACGGGACGAGCGCGTGGTGCCAGCCGTCCACGCGGATAGCGCGAGCTAGTAGTCGGCGGGCGTACGGCGCGGCGGCCGTGGCGGCAGTCTCGATGAGGACCGCGGCTTCCCGCGCCGGGTCGGTGATGTGGCGGGCAAGCGCCGGCACCCAGTCGAGATCGCCGCGGGCGGCGGCCGCCCGCGCAATGGCGGCGTACGCCTTGTCCGCATCCTCCTCGGCAAGAAATCGGGTCAGCTGCTGCGCCCGGTCGTAGAGCGCCGATCGGGCCATGGCGGTGATGACCCGGTGCAGCGCCCGCAGCCGCAATCGCGGGTCGAATATCGACAGCACGGCACGCTCGGCAGTGTCCGGGTCACCCGTCTCTGCCTGCGCGCACGCCACGGCCATGTCGATCCGGGCTCGTAGATCCGGGTCCGCGATCGACGACGCCACCTCGGGGATCCGACCGAAGGCGGCCTGGGTCGCCATGATCCCGGCCAGTTGGGCGAGGGACGCGTCGCGGGCGGCGGGTTCCAGGATGAACCGGCCTACTACTTCCGCGCGGGCGTAATCGCCGATCTCGGCAAGGTCCCGGGCGATCGTCTTGAGCGGCGGCGCGGGGCTGAGCCAAGTCTCGTACGAAAGCCTCTCGGCGAGCGTCATCGCCCGCTCGCGATGGGCCGGGTGCTCGATGGACTGGGCGATCTCTCGGGCCTGGTCGTGGTCGCCCAGCGCCGACGCCGCCCGGGCCGCGGATTCCAGGGCCTGACCGCGGCGGTCCGCGCTCGAAATGGAACGCCCCACCGTCACGGCTCGGTCGAGCAGCGCTCGCGCCCAGTCGGGGTCCGCGGCGCGAAGAGCGCGAGCGGCGGCGCTGCAGAGTTCGGACTGCTCGAGCCGGGCGGTGACCTGGGCGGCTACGATCTCGGCCTGCCGGACCAGTGTCCGGGCATGATCGGTGTGGGGAACGACTTCCGCGACGGCCACCAGCGCCCGGGCTCGCATGTACGGCTTTCCGGCCGTGTGCGCGAGCATCTCAGCCAGCCGTCCGTCGACTTCGGCGGCGACCGCGGCCACCGCCCGGATGAACTCGCTCAACCGCGGCTCGCGAAACAAACTCGGCGCCACGCTGGATCGGGCCGGCTCGGCTCGTCCGATCGCGGCGCTCGTCCGGGCAATCGTCTTCGCCAGGCCGCGCGCCCGAGTGGGATGGTCCACCCGGCGCGCGGTCCGCTCGGCCCGTTCGACCAGGTCGCCGGCCCCGGCTACGTCGCCGCTGGCCATCTTCGTCTCCGCCAGGTCCAGCAGGAGCCGGGTGCGGCGGACGTTGTTGCGTATCCGTCCGGTGAGCCCCGTGGCCTCGGCGACAAGGCGTTCTGCCTGGCGTTGGTCTTGCTCGGCGAGGGCTTTCGCGATCGTTGCGAGGGCAGAGGCGAGCAGGGCGCCGTCGAGGGCGCCCCGGGCCACCGACTCGGCCAGGTCCGCGGCCCCGGCCGCGACCGCCGCCCGGACCACCAGAAGCCAGACGACCGGCTGGAGGCGCGGCCGGTTGAGGCCGCGTATGAGGGCTTCGGCTTCCTGGACGAGGGCGCGTGCCCGCTCCGGCTCGGCGGCGGCCACCACCCGTGCCACCTCACTCAGCCGGGTGGCCCGGTCAGCGTCATCTGCCGTGTCCCGGGCCGCCGCCACGGCCTCGGCGAGGAGGTCCGCTCGGTGGTTTGGGTCGCCGGTTGCCTCCGTCACCAACAGGAGCAGGGTGACGCGGTGCGCCGGATCGCCGTTGCGTGCGGTGGTCACGGCGTCCATCAGCAGGATCCGTGCGCGATCCGGCTCGATCGGGGCGACCGCCTTGGCGAGAACTAGCAGCAATGGCACGCCCCGCCGATCGTCCCGGGCTGCGTACGCGATCCGCTCCGCCTCGTCGGTCAGCGCCGCGTACCGGTCTGGCCGGCCCACCGCCTTCATCGCCGCTGCGGCGCTGGCCGAGACTCGAGCGCGCTGGCTGGGACTGTAGATGCGGCGCAGGGCGGACTCCAGCCGGTCGGCCGTGAAGTCGGCCTCCCGCGTCTCGCCAGCGGCGAGCTGTGCCCAGGTCAGCGCGGCAAGTGCCCGCGCGGCGCGAATCGGATCGGGCACCGAGTCGATCTTCAGGGAGGCGCGAGTGATCAAGCCTTTCGCCTGCCGGACCTCGCCTGTGCTGATCAGGACCCGGGCGACCACGGTGAGCGCGCGGGCACCCGCATACGGGTCCTTGAGGGCGCGCGCAATCGTAGTTGCCCGGTGTGGGTCCGTCCCGGCGATCTCCCTGACGATCAGGCCCAACGCCCGTGCCCGCTGGTGGTCGTTCGTGATCGATGCGACGAGCGCCTGGGCGCGTCTGGGGTCGAACCGCGCGACCAGCCTGATCACCTCGCCCAGCGTGCTGTCCCGGCAGCCGGTGCTCACCATCGATTCCGCCGCCGCCACGTCACCGACCGAGGCCGCCGCCACCGCGGCCGCCTCGAGCGCCTGTGCCCTGCAGTCCGTGCCGACCGCCGAGCGGGCCAACGCCTCGGCTCGGGCGGACCGGCCCAGCGCGGCCCATGCCGCTGGCAGCGCAGCGGGGACCACGCCGTTGCGGTTTACCAGCGCCTCGTGGTGGACCGCGAGGCGGACGAGCGCTCCGAGGTTGGGGTTGTCCTGGAGAAGCAACTGGTCCTGCACGTCGGCCACCTCGATGGTCCCGGCAACGTCCCCGCCGGTGAGGTCGAGCATCCGGTCGTGCCGGTCGCCGTCGAGCGCCAATGTGATCATCGAGGCGGCGTCACCTGAGTGCTGCAGCAGCCGGAAGTAGCCGTGGAACAAGTACTCCGGCGTCTCGGCCGGCCACCGCCGCTTGCGGTAGCTGGCCGCCCAAGCGTGGATCTGCTGCCGGTATCCGGCCAGTCGCGCGTCGCCCAGGTGCTGCTCGGCCTCATACTTGAGGTCCTTGTGGCCGAGCACGTAGACCTGCTGCGACTCGTGCGGACCCCAGCGGCTGCTGCCGGGCAGCAGCAGGCGGCCCACCCCGTCCGCCACGTGCTCCTCGATCTCCCATTCCAGGGTGCCGGTGAGCTCTGCCAGCTCCCGTTCGCCGAGCCCGCCGCCTGCGGCTACTAGGAGGCCGAGCAGATCCTGGCCGACACCGCCGCGCAGTAGCAGACGCCGCAGCTCGAGCCGCATCTGCTCCCGCGCCTCGACCGCGCGGGGCGAGGCCGGCAGCTCGTGGTGCGTGCCCGCGTCGGCCAGCGGATGATCGCCCGCGACATCGGCGGGCAGCCGCATCCCCGACCGACTGGTCACGACAATGCGCAGGCCGTGCGGCGGCTGGACGGGTAGCAGCGACACTATGCTCTGCACACGGCCGCAGTCCTCGTCTAGGCCATCGACTACCAGAACCAGGCGGGTGTCGCGGGCGGTGCAGCACTGCGCGGCCCGGCGAAGCAGATCGAGGAAGCACTGGTCGCGGGTCGCGTTACTGAGGTAGTCCGGTACCGCCTCCCCGAGTAGCTCGGCCAGCTGCTCGATGAGGACGTCGGCGAAGGCTTCGGCTTTGTCGTGGTGGCCCCAGCGCGAGGTGACGAAGAACGACACAGCGGCTACCCCTGCAGGCGGATGCCGGATGAACCACGCCATCAGTGCGGACTTGCCCGCCCACGGCGGACCCCGCCACCACGCGTACGCGTGCCCGGTAGCCGCCTGGCAGAACTCCTCCAACCGCGCCAGTTCGGCATCGCGGTCGAGCAGTGTGGGCGGTGCGATCAGACTGACGCGCTCTTGAGCGTACGTCGAGCGGGCAGGCGCCGCGCCAGCCCGCTCGTGCACATGGACCACACGCCCGATGGCCGTGCCGTGGCCGGTATGGACGACGGTGGTGTGACCGCCCGGCTCTATGTCGGGCTGCCCCCAAAAGGGCGGCCCTGATTGACTTGCCCGATCACCGTCGCGTGGCCGGAGCCGGTCTGATTGATGTTGTGGTCGCCGTGGGCGACGATGCCGTGCGGACCGACCTGGATCGGCGAGTTCGGTGCCGCCTGCCGCAGGTCCTCGATAAGTGCGGCCAGCTCGCTCCGTAGCTCCGCACGGTCGTAGAGCAATGTCTCCAGCCGTCCCTGCCACCGAGCGGTCGCCGCGGGCTGCGTCATCCGGCCGGCGTCGATCTCGGTGCGCGTATCGTCCAGCAGCTCGACGGCATCGCCGGTGCGGCGGTCATCGCCGCGGCCGAACCAGCCAGCGACCCGGTCACGGACGGCGGACCAGCCGTCCGACGTCATGGCGTTGACGATTGTCTGGCCGGCGGCCGTCGCCAGGTCGATCACTGCCTGATCCATCGCGTCCCCCAGAGGTGGGCGTTCTCGGCAGGTTGCACTTCAGCATGCGCGCCCGTTTGCCGCACCGGGCCGAAATGAGCAAACGCGCCCGCCGGTTGTCCGCGTCGCTTCTACCGACCAATATGTGATTTCGAGATGTGCTCTCATCGGCTACTTATCTACTGGTAGCACGACCGCAGCCTGGCCAGGCTTGGTCGAGGTGACCGGCCCTGCTCGCGGCGCGACATAGCCGTACGGACGCGAAGGGTGCCCCGAACGCGATGATCCACCACCGGGGCGCCCTCAGCGCGCCAACACGAAGCTCAGCCACCCGACGCAGCAGCAAGAGCCGTCGACACCAGCACGCTGCGCCCTTCACGGGTTCGCGAACCGGAGCCTCGATGTAGGCTCAACGACTGCTGACCCCTCCAGTTCATGCCTCCCAGCACTTCGGAAATCGCGAACCCGAGAACTTTTTGGGTGTAGGTGATCAAGCGGCGGTAGCCGAGGGCCTTGGCGGCCTGCCACGTCGCGGCGTACAGCAGCGAGCAGGCGTTGCGGCAGCCGTCGGTGGCAACCCGAGTCACCTCGAGCGTCAGCCCGTCGTCGAGCATTCGGGCGACCGGCCGGCCGACGATGGCCACCCCGACCAGAACCTCGGCGTCGGCGACGCCGAGGGAGAACTTGTGCCCGCGTGGTGGCCGGTGGTGACGATGCCAGTCGGCCACGAACTGGCTGGCCTGCGCGAAGGTGACCGGCACGGTCCGCAGGCTCACCCCGCCGCCTGCCCTGGGTCGGGCAGGTGCGGGGTGAGCCGGGTCAGGGTCTCGTCGACTCCACCGGTGCGTCCTTTGTGGATCCCGCCGATGATCCGGGTGCCGTCGACGGCGTCCGGCCGGGCGAGCGGGATGCGGATGGGGTCGAGGTCGAAGAAGTACGTCGGCGACGTGGTGAACAGAAACAGCAGTTCGTAGGTCGCCGACAGCCGGTCGCGCACTGACTCCGGCATCGGGTTCGTTCTCTGCGCGGTTTAGCGTGTTGCAAACGCCACGTTGATCATCCCGGACGAATGTGCAGCGGTTAGCTGCGGCTGCGGAGAGGGATCACGTCCCCCACCGGCCCTGCGTGTTGGGCCTGCTGCGCGGTGAGCTCGTTGATGACCTGGGCGTAGCGGGCGACGAGGTCGTCGAGTTCGCGGACGCGGGCACGCAGGTCCTTGTTCTGGTTGTCGAGTTGCGTGACGCGCTGGCGGAGCTTGAGGACCTCGGGGTTGTCGCGGTTGACGTGGGAGGCGCGTTGCTGGAAGTCGCGCATCAGGTCGGGATGGCGGTGGGTGAGGACCCACCGCTTGACGCCGGCTGCCTCAGCGAGGCGGACCACGGTCAGCGGCCCGGGGATCTGGCCGTCGATGAGGTGCTCGATGGTCCGGGCGAGGTGCTCACGCACATCGTCGGTGGTGCTCATCGGGACTCCGGTTCGGTCTGGTGCTGGTCGTGACGGGCGACGAGAACGCGGAGGCGGTCGGCCCGGGTCTGGTCGCGGGCGTGTCTGGGCGCGGGGGCCAGCGGGCCGTTGAGGATTCGATCGAGGTGATCCAGGTCGGCGCGCAGGACGGCGATGTCGGCGTCGGTGCGGGCGATGTTCGGGCAGCGCGGCTGGCAGTCCTCGACGTCGGGGGTGGCGCGGTGGTCGTTGCCATCGCGTAGCTGGCACAGGGCGGTGGCGGGGTTGAAAACGCAGTGCATGCCGTGGCCGGGGAAGACCTGCAGTGCGGGGTCGGCGATGAGCTGGCGAGCCTGGCGGGCGGTGTGCACGATCCGCCCGGCGAAACGGGCGTTGACCTCGCCGACGCGGCGCTGGTAGCCGGCTGCCGCCGGTCCACTCACGTTCTCGCCGTCGCCGAGGCGGTGTTGTGCGTCGGCGAACTGTTCCAGACGTAGCAGCCAGTCCTCGAAGCACAGATCGTCGAGGAAACCGGAGTCGGCGGTCTAATGGTGGAGCCGGGTATTGGAACTGTCCGAATGCCTGGCCGAACTGCATCCCCATGCCTCGTGGCGGCTCGGCCCGTGCGCCTCACAAGTGGGAGTCGGGTCGTGTCCGAGGAGTCGGTCCCGT